>ENA-OUQH01000006-OUQH01000006.1-human-gut-metagenome-genome-assembly--contig:-NODE-6-length-262933-cov-31.838435_pt1 | contig 262933 bp, 215 predicted proteins | sample MGYA00237948_ERZ548828 | MGnify/ENA primary metagenome ERZ548828 (study PRJEB26490, sample SAMN05194711) | human gut metagenome | biome: terrestrial biome; feature: human-associated habitat...
ATCGAATATCTTATGGTCGTTATAAGATGCTTTATTATCCTTTGTATAGGTGACAAACGCAATGAAGGCCTCTGTCTTGTAACTGGTTGAGAGTCGCAGTACGATGCTCCACCATTTTATAATCAGAATAATCAGAGCTTTACAAAATCGTATATTTCTCTCCAAGACGACAAAAGTTGTCGCTTTTGATGGTTATATTTGCGACAAACACTTCTGAATATGTTGAACCAGATCAAACGGTTAAGCGCGATAGTGAACAAACTCAGCGGCATCTGTGAATATGTCAGCAAAGAGGATCTGATGGAGGCCATGTCAGGTGATATGGCCGAGAACGGTCCCTACACTTTGCGGACTCTTCAGCGTGACATCAAGACCATTGAGGAGGTCTTCGGAATGGAGATTCAGAATGTCAAAGGGAAGGGGTATTGCATAGTGGGCAGAGATCCTGTTTACACCGATCGGTTCAAGGAACTTCTTTCCGAGTTCGAGATCCTGAGTACTGTTGACTCGGACTCCGGGACACGTGGCTATATCATTCCGGAGCAGAGGAGGATGACGTTCAGCGTTGATATTCAGAAAATTCTAAGGTCGATAAAGCAAAGACGGAAGGTGCGTTTTTCATATTCATTGCCAAGGCTTGGAGGCAAGGAGGCGGAATATCTCGCCGAGCCGTATTTCCTGAAGCAGTCGCAGAACCGCTGGTATCTTGTGGCGATGGTTGAGGGAGTCCTGAAGTGCTTCGAGTTGGGCAGGTTCAAATCCTTCAAGGTGCTTGACGAGGATTTCATCCGAGACGAGAGTGTCCGTGCCGGGAATCTTTTCCGCGATTGCTTCGGAATATGGGATGACTCTAAGATGCCTGTTGAGGACATCCGCTTGAGGTTCAGTGCCTTGGATGGCCGCTTCATCAAGACCCTCCCTATTCATTCTTCTCAAAAGGTCGCCGTTGAGACCGAGGAATATGTAGAAGTGACTCTCCGCCTTAAGATAACCAACGATTTCGTGATGGCCCTTCTCTCCCGAAGCTCCTCCGTCGAAATCCTCGCACCCCAGTCCCTCAAGGACCGGATGAACGCTATCTGGGCGGCAGCGTTGGAACGGAATAAATGATTGTTAACTATTTAAACTATATGATTATGGCTGATATTGATAAGATCAATGATTTCATTCAATCTTATTTGAAGAAAAACAAATGGTCAAGTATTACAGTTGTTGAGATTGCGTCACATCTGGATAAGCAGGGTTTGTTGAAAGATAGGGAAGATCGAAGAGGGGCTCCGTTGAGAAGTTTATGCAGGAAGGGGAAAATCCATTGCAGTAGTCAACCAAATTGTAGGAATTGGATTATAAAATATGATCCGAATTATGAATTACGCTCAAATTCAAATGATCTTGAGTCGATTATACATGGGCAACAATGTGCCACATTACAACAAGATGGAACGACCATAGGACAAACACTTGAAAAGCTGAATGTTCCGGATGACTATAGTGAAGAGTCGTTGATCAAATGTGGTTTTGTTGGGTTCCGGCCAATCAAGAAATGCCGTATGGATTATGCGGTTTTTCCGAAAGTTCCTGGTGTTTATATTGTCCTAAGGAGAAGCAAAAAAAGGCCGGAGTATCTGACAATTGGTTCTGGAGGTCATTTTAAAGATGAAGATCCGAATGTAAGTGTTACCGAGTTGTCTGACAATTGGGTAGAAGGGGCAAGCGTGGTTTACATTGGAATGACAACAACTACTTTACGCAAAAGATTATCGGCTTATATGAAGTTTGGTGAAGGCAGAAAAATCGGCCATAAGGGCGGGCGTTATATATGGCAATTGGCAGATCACGAAGATCTGATTGTTTGCTGGAAAGAAATGCCGAATGGATCACCGAAAGAGTATGAAACGGAATTGATTCTTGATTTCAAGAATAAACATGGGAATAGAAGACCGTTTGCTAATCTTCAAGATTAAGATGAAGTGACTCTTTTACAGATGATTAATAGGGACGATGTTATAGAATTTATCCCTAATCATTTTGTTCGATAATAAGATGTTCAAGGATCCGGAGGAGACATATTCATTGAAAGAGAAGTTGGCGGTGACGGCGGTGCTGCTTCTGCCGGTGGCGCTTGCGGTGGTGGCGATGATTGGGGAGAAGCGGCATCTGAGGGAGGTGGAAGCGATGAAGAGTAGGCCGGTGCGGTACTATGAATATGCCATCCGGCCGGTGGATACGGTTCTGAACCATTCGGTAGGTCTGCGGGGAAGGTCGTTGTTTGATGGTGGTGGGCGGGGAGATGGTGTGGTGCTGAATTCCGGCGGAAGGAGCATTGTAACCGGCCTTTCCTCGGAGGAGATTCTGGAGCAGCTCAACCTTGACTATCAGGATGTCTATGACTATTACGGCGGTGCCGAGGAACTTTGGTGAATAGGAATGTTGGGGGTATTTCTTTTTCGCTGTCTCCTGTGTTGCCGGAAAACCGTTGGTACGCCAGAGGGCTCTATCCTGTACCGGTCGTGGGTTTAAGTCCCTTTGGTACGCCAGACAACTGTTTTACGTACATGGAGCCTGTTTGCCTGCTATTTTTGAACTATGCTTTGGAGGGAATATTCCCAGAGATTCGTCCGCTCAGAATCGTTCTCATATCCTTTAGGGTATCGCCCTTCCGGACATTCAGGATAAATCTTCTTTATGAACAGGATGCAGTACTTTCTGTTTGAGAACTCTGAGTTACAAGGAATCACCATGCTCCTGAGATTCATTGAAGTGTAAACATCGATTCTTTTTTCTTCTCCGGAAATCATGAATTTTTTGGAGATGATATTCCAGAACCTCGCTTTCCAGATTCTTCCCGTCATACGCTTTCATTTTACCGGACGGGAAGGTGATCTGCACTCTGATGTCAGTGACCGTCTTGGCGTTATTCTCACATTTGATTGTGACCGGCACCTGTGCGCCTGACTCCAATGGCCTTATAAAAAACAATAAAACAAATCCGATAGTAAGTAGCAGCTTTCTTAACATATTTCTTGTTTTTTGTCTAGTTAGCGGAGTCTGAAGGTATCTATTTCAATATTGCTTTTTGTCAATGGTAGTTTATCATTATAAACATACCTTTTTTAGTGTTGTTGTCAAAGAAGATGTTCTCTGAAATACGTATCTTATTTTCAGGAACCATCTCTGTTATGGAAGGTGTGCAACAAATTAGTGCATAAACAAATCAAAAATAGCCTCTAAACGGCAGGCATAAGAGAATCCTCCGCCGCGAAACAGATTCGCGAAATCCGGGAACTGTAAAGATTCTTTACACATAGTGTTAAATTTCTTTACACTTCCGGAAATATTTAAATGTGCTAAATTATTGAATGATAGTGTGGTAAATTATTTGGCACGCCAAATGCTTGTGACTTTTACCGAATTGGAAATAAATGGTGAAGAACATGAAAAAGTCACAAACAATATTCATTATGCTGACGGTTTTGCTTAGTGCCGTTCCGGCGCTTGCCGCACCTGTGGCCGAGGGGACGATCCCTGGGAATGGGGAGCCGCTTCCGACTCCGATGACGCTTAAGGATTGCATGGGGTATGCGGTCAGCAACAGCACCAAGGTGAGGATCCAGCAGGCGGCCAACGATGACGCCCGGCTTGCAAGAAGGGACGCGATCTTCGATGCCTTCACTCCAGAGATCAGCGGAAGCGGCTCGGCCTACTACAATTTCGGACGTGCCGTTGACCCTAAGACCAACACTTACGTCACCACAACATCTTTCCACAACAGTTATGGTGTAAGCGCCGGCATCGCTCTCTTCAACGGATTCAAGGCCGTTAACAACCTGAGGATCTCCAAGACTTCCATCGCTCTTGGCAACTCGCAGGAAGACCAGATCGAGGCTGACATCTGTCTCGCCACGATGGAAGCCTACTGCAACGTGCTTTATTACAGCCAGTTGGCTGATATTTACAAGTCTCAGGTCGAGGTCGCCGAGGAATCCCTCGCCAAGGCTCGCCGTCAAGAGGAACTCGGACAGAAAGGCCATGCCGATGTCGTCGAGATGGATTCCAACCTTGCAGACAAGCAGTACCAACTCGTTGAGGCCAACAACAAGCTCAACGATGCCCGCATCACCCTTGAGGACGTGATGTTCTGGTCTGAGCCACAGGAACTTGTCATCGACACGACCCTTCCGGCTACCATTGACGGCGAGCGGGTTCTGACCGATTCCCTTGCGATGGAAGACATGGTGGACTTTGCGCAAAGCAATAATCCGGCAGCCCGTGTCGCAAGGTTCAACCTCATGAATGCAAAACGGGAACTTAACACCGCCAGATGGCAGTTGCTCCCGTCGCTCAGTGCCTATGCCGGATGGTCCACGACCTATTTTACTTATCCTGGAAGCGGCACGGCTTCGGATCCGTTTCAGACCCAATTCAAGAACAACGGAGGTGAATATGTCCAGTTGTCCCTGAATATTCCGATCTTCTCGGGACTCCAGCGCCACAGCAACATCGCCAGGAAGAAGAACGCCGTCGCCAAGGCGTCCGCCGAGTACGACCAGAAGATGAGGGACATCTCAGCCGAGGTGCGCAGGGCTGTCCAGGATCGCGACGGAGCGTCTGCCGCCTATATTCTGGCACAAAGGAAGTCCGATGTGCAGGAGGAGGCATATTCATTGAATATGAAGAAGTTGGAGCAGGGGCTGATCTCGCCGATCGAGTTCCAGACAGCTTCGAACAACTACCTTGAGGCGAACGCCCAGCGGCTGAACTCGCTCCTGACCTACTTCATCAAGCGCAGCGTGGTCAACTACTACAACGGGGTGGATTATATTGATCAATGAATATGACAGCGTCGGTCGCCGTTGTTCGGCAGGCTTGCCAACCGTTGAAGCGCCGAAAGGACAAAAACATCACGGTCGCCGAGTGTGTCGAAGAGCCGCTAAAGACGAATTAAAGCAAACGGAAATAACAACAATTATGGACAAGATAATCGAGAAAAAGAAAGGTTGGAGATCAGCCTTCACAAAAAAGGCGATGCCTTACTGGCTTGGAGCCATCGTGGTAGTGTTCGTGCTCTACCTCGTGTTCAGAGACAATTCCAAGACCCTCAGGGTTGACAAGGACACGATCACGGTCAGCCAGGTGACTGACGGACAGTTCAACGACTATATCCGTGTGAGCGGTCAGGTACAGCCAATGGTCACAATCCAGATCAGCCCGCTCGAAGGCGGTACCGTCCAGAAGATCATCGTCGAGGAAGGCTCCACCGTCAAGGCCGGGGAACCGATTCTTGTGCTGTCCAATGATAACCTTGACCTTCAGATACTTAACGCCGAGGCTGAGCTTGCGGAAAAGGAGAACATCCTTCGTAACACGATGATCTCGATGGAGCAGCAGAAACTCTCCCATGAGCAGAACCGTCTCCGCTACGCCTCCGAGGCCAGGCGCAACAAGAGGGCATTCGAGCAGAACCAGCAGCTTTACAAGGAGAAGCTCATCTCAAAGGAGGATTATCTCAAGGCCCAGGAGGATTATGAGCTTTCGCAGCAGAACCTTGACCTGACTCTCAAGAGCATGGAGCAGGACAGTCTCTACCGTTCGACCCAACTCCTGAGTCTGCGCGAGAGTCTTGACAACATGAAGATGAACATGCAGCTCATACGCCGCCGCAAGGAGAGCCTTACGATCAAGGCTCCGATCGACGGGGTTCTCGGATTGTTGGACGCGAACCTTGGCCAGTACATCGGTGCCGGCACCAAGATCGGCCAGATCAACTCCGAGGGTAGCTACAAGATTGAGGCTAAGATAGATGAACACTATATTGACCGTGTGGTTCCGGGACTCGACGCCACATTTGAGCGTCAGAGCGAGAAGTACGACGCGCAGGTGCGCAAGGTCTATCCGGAGGTGCGTGACGGCAAGTTCCAGGCGGACTTCAAGTTCGAGGGCCAGCAGCCCGACAACATCAGGACCGGCCAGACATATTACCTGAACCTTCAGCTCGGTCAGCCGGAGCGGGCAGTCCTCATTCCTCGCGGGACATTCTACCAGAAGACGGGAGGCAAGTGGATCTATGTGGTCAGCAAGGATGGAGGCAAGGCTGTCAAGCGCGAGATCCGCATCGGTCGTCAGAACCCTCAGTTCTATGAGGTGCTTGAAGGGCTGGAGCCTGGCGAGAAGGTCATCACCTCCTCCTACGACAACTACGGCGACAGCGATGTGCTTGTCTTCTAATTGATTAATGAATATAAACAATAACAAATAAAAATTTTCAAAGCTATGATTAAAGTCAACAATCTGTCCAAGGTCTTCAGAACAGAGGAGATCGAGACAACAGCCCTCAATGGAGTTTCATTCGAAATCGCTGACGGAGAATTCGTCGCCATCATGGGTCCTTCCGGTTGCGGTAAGTCAACCCTTCTGAACATCCTCGGCCTTCTTGACAACCCTACCGGAGGCTCCTACGAACTTCTCGGCACGGAGGTCAGCCAGCTTAAGGAAAAGGAGCGCACCAAGTTCCGTAAGGGCAACATCGGATTCGTGTTCCAGAGCTTCAACCTGATCGATGAACTGAATGTCTATGAGAACATCGAGCTTCCGTTGAGGTACCTGAACATCTCCGCGGCCGAGCGTAAGCAGAAGGTCACCGAGATTATGAAGAGAATGGCCATCAGCCACAGAGCCCAGCACTTCCCTCAGCAGCTTTCCGGAGGTCAGCAGCAGAGAGTGGCCATCGCCCGTGCCGTGGTCGCAGGTCCGAAACTGATCCTCGCCGATGAGCCTACCGGTAACCTGGACTCCAAGAACGGTAAGGAGGTTATGGATCTCCTCAGCGAGCTCAACAAGGAAGGTACGACCATCGTTATGGTGACCCACTCCCAGAGAGACGCCGCCGTGGCACAGCGCACCATCGACCTCTTCGACGGCCAGATCGTCTCCGACGTGAAGAACGAGCTTTAGCGTTGAATCTTTCTCGTGAGGGTCGGCTGATTACTTGGCGATAGCTGATGAATCGTCACTACGGACTTGACAGTAGATAATGTAATTATACCACCCATAAGCGCCGCCCCTCACGTTTAAGATATTATTGGCGGAAGGTTGCCTGAATCTTATAGTCAAACTCCTTAATACTTTGTCTTGGTTCATCCAGAAGGTTGCCACAGCAAACCTTGGCCACCCGCGGCCATAAGCGGGAGGGGCCCAGCCGTCAGGCTGGGAGGGACGGAGCGCGAAGCGCGGAGGGTTTGTCGTGGCAACCTTCTGGATGGGATTTCCAAACGGGTAAAAATCCGTGGAGGATAAGTGATTGACCATTAGGAATATGCTTGGATGTCCTCTTGCATGAAGCGGGAATGAGGATAGGGAAGCAAAAGAATGAAAAACAAAAAGTTGGCCTCCGCGAGGCCGTGAATGGATTATGAACAGTTTCATTAACTTCTTGAAGCGCAACAAACTTTACAGCGCGGTCAACCTTCTGGGACTCAGCCTCTCGATGGCGTTTGTCCTGCTTCTGGCCGTGTACGTCACCAGTCAGCTGAGCACGGACTCGTTCCAAAAGAACGCCGACAGGATCTACGTCATCGCACAGAAAGAGACCCTTTCGTCCGCTTACTGGCTGTCCCGCCACATGAAGGCTAACTTTCCGGAGATTGAGAGGTCAGCTTCATATTCCAGCAACGGAATGCAGGAGTACAAGATCGACGGCAACATCGTGAACGCCAGGACTTCTTACGCTGACTCGTCGTTTTTCGATATGTTCAGTTTCCCTCTCGTGGAGGGCGACTTCAGTGAGTGGAAGGCCTCGATAAGCGGAGTCCTGATCAGTGAGTCTTTCGCCAAGGCTCAGTTCGGGGACAGGGATCCGGTTGGACGTGAGATCCGTTTCGACGGCGCTGACTCAACGGTAAGCAACCTGACAGTCTCAGGTGTGTTCAAGGACATTGAGAACTCCATCATCAGACCGTGCGACATATTCCTTCGCGGAGAGATCATGACGATCACCAACCAGGCGAACGATGAGCGGATGTCCAACGCCGGATCATCCACTTGCTTTGTGATGGCTTATCCGAACGCCGATCTTCCGGCCAGACACGATGATATTCTTAAATGGTGCCGGGAGAATTTCTGGAGATATATGTCAGACTACGGCGGAGGTGATAATGACGTGAGAATCATTCCTTTACGTGATGTCTATTTCCTGTCGGACGGCAATGAGGACTATAATGACAGTCTGCGTCTTGGCAACAAGACGACAGTGATGCTGCTTGCCGGAATGTGCTTCCTGCTGCTTCTGTTCGCCATCCTGAACTATGTGAATATGACCACGGCTCTCTCCGGCTTCCGTGCCAAGGAGATGGCCACCAGAAGGCTCATCGGGGCGACGAAAGGCGGCATATTCATGAAGATGATTGTCGAGAGCACCATAATCTGCGCGGCCGCTATGGTCATCGCCGTCCTGCTTGGCGAGGCCATTTCCCCGGCGGCTTCGAAGGTGTTGAACTATGACATCTCTATCTTCAAGGCAATCTCTCCGGTGAGCGTGCTTGTCTGCGTCCTGTTCACGGTTTTGGTAGGGGTCATCGCCGGCATAGTTCCCGCGCTTATCATCCAGAAGGCCGAGCCGATCGAGATTGTCCGAGGAACGCTCAGGCTCAAGACCAAGACACTTTACAGCAAGGTCATCATTGTCATTCAGAATGTCATCACGGTCGTGATGCTTGTGACGGCGTTCACGATGTTCCTCCAGATCCGCTCTATGATCAATGCTCCGGTGGGTTACAATACTGAGGATCAGATCACCATCAGCAATCAGTTCGGCCTTGCAGGTGATTTGACGCCACTCATCAACAAACTTAAGGCTGAGAGTTGCGTCGAAGCTGTCGGACTTGGAGATGGACATCCTATGTTCATGACCAACAACTGGACTATGTCCACAGAAAGTGGAAGAGAGGCTTCGTTCCAGTTGGTTAAGGGCGACAGTGCCTATTTCAATATCCTCGGCATCAGGAAGAAGCAGGACAATCACAGTCCGAACAGTTATTGGCTGAATGAATATGCCTACGGAATCCTCGAAATAGACGAGACCGCCACGGAGTTCACGACCAAGTCCAACAGCACATGGCAGATAGGAGGAATCTACTACGACTTCAAGATCAAGCCGTTGCTGGAGGAACAGCATCCTGCGTTGATCTACCAGTATGATGAATATCCAGCCGGGAAGTGGCCGTGGACGATTCTTGTGAAGACCACGCCGGATCACAAAGAGGCTTTCGCAAGGGTTAAGGCGGTCTTTAGCGAATTGTACCCGGATAAGTTATTCGATGCCAGCTATGTCGAGGATGACATCAAGGCTGTGTTCGCTTCCGAGAACAGGGTGTTGGAGATCATGGTCATATTCACAATCCTTTCGCTGTTTGTCTCGGCTCTGGGTCTTGTGGCGATGAGTTCGTACTACATGCAGCAGGAGCGCAGGACAGTGTCTCTCAAGAAGGTCTATGGCGCTGACTATAACTCTGTTCTGTGGGGCCTTGTGGCCGAGTTCATGAAGATGATCGGTGTGGCGTTCGTCATCGCCGTCCCGGTGGCGTGGTACCTGATGCACACTTGGCTGAACGGCTATTCCTACCGCATCGGTCTCCATTGGTGGATTTTCGCGGTGGCCGGTCTGTTCACCGCCGTCATTGCCGCCCTTGCCGTCCTCTGGCAAGCTGTCCGCGCCGCCCGCACCAACCCGGCGATCGAGCTGAAGAAGGAATAATATCTCGGTCGCTGAGCGTGTCAAGATGGACTTGGAATCTGTTACGATTCTGTCTTTATCATCCGGAAGGTTGCCACAGCGAACCTTGGCCACCCGCGGCCATAAGCGGGAGGGGCCCAGCCGTCAGGCTGGGAGGGACGGAGCGCGAAGCGCGGAGGGTTCGTCGTGGCAACCTTCTGGATGTGATGCAAAGGCTGTGGAGCCTAAACGATTGAAGATTAGGAATATAATGATGTGTCCTCACCGCTGGAATCGGGAGGAGGATATGCAAGCAAAATATTGAACGATAAAAGATTAGCCTCCATGTGGAGGAATGGGTATGAGAAGAAAAAGTGATTTGATCATCAAGGTTTTGTCCTTGGGAGTCGGGATGGCGATAGCCGTCATCCTGATCGCCAAGGTCTGCTTTGAACTTTCGTACGACAATGTCTATAAGGACATTGACAGGATCTATAAGATCCGCACCGGCGCCGTTATGCAAGGTGAGGATAAGGATTTCGGTCAGGTCAGCGGAGCCATCGCTCCGGGATTCAAGGCCGAGGTGCCGGGAGTGCTGGAGGCCACAAGGTTCACCAGCATATTCAACAGCGAGAATTTCATCATCGATGACGATGGAAGCAAGGTGGCGGCCGAGCACCTTTTAGCGGATTCCTGCTTTTTCAGGATATTCAATCGCCAGTTCCTCGCCGGTGAGCCGGAAAAGGCGTTGAGGTCGTGGAGCGGCGATGTGGCCATCTCAAAGACTTTCGCCGAGAAACTTGGTGGAGTCGGAGCGGCTGTCGGCAAGCAGATCGCCAACGAGGACAATCCGAATCTGAAGCTGACTGTCTGCGGAGTCTATGAGGACTTCCCTAAGAACGGATCGATCCACGCCGATGTCATCCTTTCCATCGAGGCGATGAGCAAGTGGAGCCTCTCCAACTGGGTCGGCAACGACAGGTACGTGGCTTTCGTCAAGTTGGCCGAAGGGGTTGATCCCGCGTCGCTTAAAGATGCCATCCACGAGATGCAGAAGGCTCACCAGCCGCTGGAGGAAATGGAGAAGAGCGGCCTCACTCTCTGGTACTTCCTTTCGCCTTTGGCCACTGAGCACAGCTCGAGGCCTGAGGTCAGAAACCTTGTGTTCATCCTCTCCATCATCGCCGCGCTGCTGCTGCTTGTGTCCATTATGAACTACGTCCTTGTGGCGATCTCGGATGTCATCCGCAGAGCGCGTGAGGTCGGAGTCCGCAAATGCTATGGTGCGGAATCTTGGGACATCAACAGGATTCTTCTCAGGGAGACCGCCTGCAATCTTGGTCTCTCGCTTGCGGTCGCCGCAGCCCTCGTGCTTGCGTTCAGAGGTGCCATCGAATCTCTGCTCGGTGTACCTGTCCAGGATCTGATCACTCCGCTCTCTGTCTGGATCGTCATCTGCGTGGTCGTGTTGGTCTTTCTGGTGTCGGCCATCATTCCGGCTCAGATGTTCACGAGAATCCCTATCTCCAGCGCCTTCCGAGGCTACAAGGAGAGCAAGCGCCGCTGGAAGATCTCACTGCTTGCCTTCCAGTTCGCCATCAACGCCGTGCTGGTGTCGCTGGTGCTGATCGTCAGCTTCCAGTACCGCAAGGTGCTGAACGCCGATCCGGGCTACAACTACAGCAATCTTGTCTATGAGACATTCCCGTCCTACGACCAGACGAAGATGACAGCCATCGCCGGTGCTCTTCGCCAGCTGCCTGAGGTCGAGGCTGCTGAACTGACCTACGTGACACCTTTGGCGTCAGCTTCCGGCAATAATATTACCCTTCCTGGTGACGACAGGGAACTCTTCAATGTCGCTGATGAATATGGCGCCACGGAAGGTTTCTTCAATATGATGGGCTTCCGGCTCGTCGAGGGATCCGCTCCAAAAGGACCGAATGATGTCGCTGTCAGCAAGTCCTTTGTGACCAAGATGGCGGCTTTCGCCAACTGGTCTGACGGAGCCGTTGGAAAGATTGTCGGCATCACCGAGCACGGGCAGGTCACGATCTGCGGAGTCTATGAGGACTATGTCATCGGAAGCGTCTCTGATCCGGACAACCGTCCGAGCGTGCGTTTCTGCTGGAACAAGGACTTCCTCACCGATGAGGAAAATGCTGACTTTGACTGGTCAAGGCTGATGCAGACACTTGTCGTGAAGCTCACGGATGTCACTCCGGAGACGATGCGTAAGGTGGAGAAGACAATCCGGGAGGTCGCTCCTGACAGCGACGCCGAGGTGAAGTCTTACGCCGAGACGTTCAGGAGCCTATACGATCCGACGAGGCAGATGAAGAGAACCTACACCCTTGGAGCGTTGTTCGCCCTGCTGATAGCGGTGATCGGCCTGATCTCCTACGTCCGTGACGAGAACTATCGCCGAAGCGCCGAGATCGCCGTCCGCAAGGTCAACGGAGCGCAATCCTCGGAGATCGTGTCGATGCTCGTGATGGATGTGCTGAAAGTGGCTCTTGTCGCTGTCCTTATCGGTGACGCCGGGGCTTGGCTTGTGGCGCATTACTGGCTGGAGCAGTTCGCCCTGAAGATCACCCTGTCACCTCTGTTCTTCATCGCCGCCGACATCATCGTCCTGGCCATAATCGTCAGCGTCATCGTGATCGGCTCCCTGAGGATCGCTCACACCAACCCTGTCGAGTCCCTCAAGAACGAGTAGGGTTGGGTTCTCTCGGTCCGCTTTGCGGCGGCCGGGAGGTTGCCACAGCGAACCTTGGCCACCCGCGGCTATAAGCGGGAGGGGCCCAGCCGTCAGGCTGGGAGGGACGGAGCGCGAAGCGCGGAGGGTTCGTCGGGGCAACCTTCCGGACGCTAAGGAGTTTTACTTGAATATCAGCGTGAAAACAGTCGCTTCGGTGTCGGAGCGGGAGAGGCGGAGGGTGCCGCCGTGCATCCTCATGATCTGACGGGAAAGGCTCAGTCCGATTCCGCTGCCCTCAGGCTTGGTCGTGAAGAACGGAATGAATATCTCCTCCTGGCTTGCCGCGCTGATAGGCGGCCCGTCATTGCTCACATTGATGATGACGTTGTCCCTCTTGTCAATCTCGGCAGAGATTTCGATGTGCCGCGCCCCGGCCTGAGCGGCGTTCTTGACAAGGTTGATGAGAATCTGTGAGATCTGGCTCTCGTCAGCGTACAGAAGCACGTCCTCGGTCTTTTCCACAAATCCAGCGGTAGCCCCGGCGGCGGTCAACACCGGCTGGCTCAGATCGATGACCTTGGCCGCGAGGTCGCGAGCGAAAAACGCCTTCCTGACCGGCACGGCCACGTGGGTCAGATCCCTGTACGAATTGACAAACTTTATAAGACCACGGGACGAACTGGCGATGGTCTCCAGACCTGCCTTGAGGTCCGGCCCGTCTGATGGCGGAGTGATCGTCCCGGCATATTCGGAAAGAGCCTCGGAAAGGGAGGCGATCGGTGTGACGGTGTTCATGATCTCGTGTGTGAGAACCCTGATGAGCCTCGTCCAGGACACTGACTCGTTCTCCTCGATGGCCTCAGAGATGTCGTTTACCGCGATGATTTTCACGTCCTTACGCCCGATGTGCGCCGATGTGGCGGACAGGGAAATGTTCGTCTGCGAGCTTTCCGAATAGATGGACGCTTTCTGGTCCAGACCCTCCTCGACTTTCTCGAAAGCCACTCTCAAGGAAGGGCTCATGATGTCCAGCTGGCGAAGGGTGCTAAGCGACGACACGCTCAGAAGGAGCCGCGCATGCTTGTTGGTGTAGAGCACAGAATCGGTGCCGGACTCCAGCACGACGATGCCCGTCTTCGCCTTGTCAAGCATCTGCCCGTAATATTCTTCCTGCTCACGTATGTCGGCGGTCTCTTTCTGGAATATGGTGCGGATACGGTTCAATGTGTGGTTGATCTTCCGGCTGCCCAGCCCCCTCTCGTCGAAACGGAAGTTGGTCTCCTTGTCCTCCAGTGCGTCAAGCATATAGGTGACCTTCTTGAGGATGCGGTACCGTGTTGCCAGCACCGCGGCCAAAGCCACCGCCACGATGGCTCCCGCAAGAATCGCTATTTCAGGCCACGGAAGCATATTCCTAAATTCCGTACTTCTTGAGTTTGCTGTAGAGGGTCGGGCGGCTGACATTCAACGCCTTGGCCACCATCGACATGTTTCCTGAATATTTCTCCACCGCCGCCCGGATCGCTCTCTCCTCGACCTCCTCCAAGGTCTCGACCGGCTGATCGCTTCCTTCGACAAGCGCCTCGGTAGGCAGCTGCAACTCCTTATCTGTCAGCTCGCTGCCCTCGGAGAGAATCACCGCCTTCTCGATGCAATTCTGTAATTCACGAATATTCCCGCTCCAGTGGTAGTCCTTCAGCGCGTCCTTCGCCAGAGGCGCGATGCCCTCGACCTCGCGGTGGTACTTCTCGTCGAATCTTTTTATGAATATCTCCGCGAGCGGCACGATGTCTTCCCGGCGCTCCCTCAGGGCCGGCAGATGGATGCTCATCGTGTTGATCCTGTAGAAGAGATCCTCCCGGAAAGAGCCTTCCTGCACCTTCTGGCGCAGATCCATGTTCGTGGCGCAGACGAGGCGGATGTTCACGTTGCGGGGCTTGGTGTCGCCCACCCGGGTGATCGTCCTGTTTTGGAGAACCCTCAGAAGCTTCGCCTGAAGGTGAAGCGGAATGTTCCCGATCTCGTCCAGAAACAGGGTTCCTCCCTCGGCAAGCTCGATCTTTCCGGCCTTGTCGGCATAGGCGTCGGTGAACGCGCCCTTGACGTGGCCGAAGAGCTCGCTCTCGAAAAGGGTCTCCGGAATCGCTCCGGCATCCACGCTGACCATAGGGCCGTTCCGCCGCTCGGAATGGTTGTGTATCTCTCTGGCCAGAAGATCCTTACCCGTTCCGTTCTCGCCCGTTATCAGAACCGCGGCATCCGTCGGGCCGATCTTCTCTATCGTCTTCTTGATCTCGGCCATCGCTGATGACGTGCCCCAGTACATGCCGGTCGGTCCGGTGGAATATTCATCAGACTTCCTGCTGTCCTTGCGGTTCTCCGCCACCGCCCTTTCCAGCGTAGCGAGAAGCCTCTCGTTCTCCCAAGGCTTCACGATGAAGTCGAACGCCCCTCTTTTCATGCCTTCAACAGCCAGGGAGATGTCGGCGTAGGCGGTGAACAGGATTACTTTTTGATTCGGGTTGTTGCTGCGTAACTCGCTGAGCCAGAAGAGGCCTTCGTTGCCGGTGTTGATGTCCGTGTTGAAATTCATGTCCAGCAGGATCACGTCCGGCTGAAAGGAGTTGACGGTGCTTATCAGCTGCGAGGGCGACGGCAGGATCTCCACCGCCTCGAACCGCAGAGGCAGCAGAATCTTCAACGCGGACCGGATCCCCGCGTTGTCGTCCACAACAAGCACTTTTCCGACTTTCTTCATAATGCCTCTCCTATGTTAATCCGACGAGGATTCGGTGATGGAGATGTTCTCGGCTCCGGCGGCCTTCAGGGCGGCGACAAGGGCGTCCACCTGCGACTTGTCCTCGAACGGGCCGGCGGTGAACACCACGGCTCCGGCCTCGACGCTCTTGATGAGATCCTTGTCCGAATGCTCGTGGATCGCCGCGATGGCCTCCTCGGACAGAGACTGCCCGTTCTCCGGGTAGATCCTGACCATCATCAAGGTCCTGACCTTCGACTCAAGATCCCTGGCCTTCGACACGCCGATGATCTGGCCATTCTGGAACGCGTCGATCTGCGCGTCGCGGAACCCTCTCTTCTTCACCTTGTTAAGGTTGGAAAGAGCATCTTTGTAGGACTTGAAAAGCCCGACGGAATAGGCGTGCTTCCCGGTTGTCGTGGTCCTCTCGAACACAGGACTCAGGCCGTTGAGGTCGGAGACAGAGGCTTTTCTGCTGAGGGTGAATATTCTTATCTGATAGACAATGCCTTCCGGCAGGGTGTTGTTCTCGGCGAAACGTCCTTCCGGGAGGATCATGAACGAATAGTCGAACGAAGGTTTCGGCTTGAGGATCTCCAGATGAAGATCCGGGCCGTAACTGTTTTTGGAGAATGTGTAGCCGGAGGCTGTCCCGACAATCTCCTTGTCGGCCTCGGCCTGGAGCCGCCGCGTGTCGATCACGATTCCGTTGGCAAGGAAATCCATCTCGATGTTCTGAAGCTCCTTCACGGCGGCGTTCAGGTTGCCGTTAAGGGTCGGGAGCATCATCTCCTTCTCTGTGATCTCGGCGGTGAGCCTGGCCTTTTCCTCGTCGGAGGCGGTGGCGAAGCCCGATCTCAGCTTGTCCAGATTTTTGCTGAATCTTGCCACCGAGTCTCGCAACGCCCTGACCTCCCGCATTTTGTCCATGTACCGTTTGGTTCCTTCGTCCTGTTGGACATTGTCGGAGGAGGTCGATCCGTTGTTGATTCTGGACGGGTCGCCTGCCGGATCAAGGGCGGCCAGCGCCCTCAGCTCGCCCACATCGGAGACCGCCTTGCGGACAGGCATGCTGTCATATTCAAGAACATAGACCGTGACACTGTCGCGTCCGCACTCGCGGTTGGACGCGAAGATCGAGTACTTGCCGTCGTCGGTGTTGGCGAACAGGAAGTCGTCATAGGGCGATGAATATGGAAAGCCCATGTTCACCGGCACGTCCCAGTCGTTAGTCTCCTTGTTCCAGTTCGAGACGTAGAGGTCATAGCCGCCCATGCCGTAGAGTCCCTTGGACGCGAAGTAAAGCGATTGCCCGTCAGGGGACAGCATAGGGTAGATCTCATCTGAGGAACTGGTCATCTGTTCGTTGATCAGTGCAGGTACAGACCAGAGCGAGTCCCCAAGATGGGTTCTATAGATGTTTCTGATTCCTTCCTCGTCCTTGGCTGAATAGTAGATGTCCCTCGTTCCCTCCGGAACATAGATGGCGCGGGACAGGTCATCACCTCCGAGCGAGTCGAGTTGGTTGGGTGCCTTTCTCCAGCTGAAATCCTTCAAAGGGTAGAACAGGAAAAAGTCCCTGAGTTGGAAAGTCTTCTTGGCCACCACTGTCGGCTGGCTACAGAACCCCATCATATTCAGACCATTGCGAGCCATCAGAAGTAGATCTTCCGCCTTTGCCGACGCCGTTGAGTCCAATGCTTCGACAGCACCCTCGCCGTACTGGACCGCCTCCGCGAAATTGTAGGCCAGTCTGCAGGAGTCAGCCTTGATCATAAGTTTTGTGGGGGAGACTTGGGCTGAAGCCTCCGAAAGGGACGCGATCTGGACGATCAATGCGAATATGCCGATGAATATTTTGTCCTTCATTCTGAAAAATCTCGGTGATTGCGTCTGCAAAAATAAGAAATACTTGGCAGATAATTTCTTTCTAAGAAAAAAATGCTAAATTTGTACCCCTATTTTTATGCGAAAAAATTAAAACAATAAAATAAAGGTAAAAATTATGCAAAGTAAAGGTTGGATTAGGCTTGTCGCCATTCTGCTTGCGATCGCTTCCATTTGGCAGCTTTCCTTCACTGCGGTGACATCCATCCAGGAAAAGAAAGCGGAGAAATTCGCTGAGAAGGCAGCCGTTGCCGCCCAGAATTCAGCGTCTTTCGCACAGGTTCCTGAAAATGACCAGGCTTACTATCTGGACTCCATCAGGAAAGAACAGAACAGAGTGTTCATTGACTCCATCTCTTCCCAGAAGGTTTTCCTCTGGAACACCTACAAGGAGTGCAAGGCAAAGGAGATAAATCTCGGTCTGGACCTCAAGGGCGGTATGAACGTTATGCTTCAGGTTCAGCTCCAGGATCTTGTAAGAGCCATCTCCGGCAACAGCATGAACCCTGAGTTCCAGAAGGCTCTCGCCCTTGCAAAGGATCGCAGCGTCAACTCAAGGGAGGACTTCATCACCCTTTTCGCCGATGCTTGGAAAGAGGTGGCCAACGGCCAGACCCTCGCCCAGATCTTCGGTACCTACGAGATGAAGGACAAGATCACCCCGGCCTCCACTGACGCCGAGGTCATCAGCGTCATCCGCAGCGAGGCAGAAAGTGCTGTGGCCAACTCCTTCAACGTGCTCAGAAGCCGTATCGACCGTTTCGGTGTGACCCAGCCTTCCATCCAGAAGCTTGGCAACAGCGGACGTATCCTTGTCGAGCTTCCTGGCGTGAAGGAGCCTGAGCGTGTGAGAAAGCTCCTCCAGGGAACAGCTTCCCTTGAGTTCTGGGAGACCTACACCAACCAGGAACTTTCAGGCTATCTTGCCGAGGCCAATGCGAAACTCGCGGAGATCCTCGCCGGTGAGTCTGACTCCACAGAGGTCACCGGGCAGCCGGAGGCTGTAGTCGAGCCACAGGATGGCGCAGACTCTCTCATCACTTCAGAGATCGCACAGAACCAGAACACCTCCGCGGAGCTTGACGCCTACAAGAAGGCCAACCCTCTCTTCGCTGTGCTGAACCCTTCTGGCTCCAACAACGCCTGCATCGGTTTCGCTTCCGCGATTGACACCGCCAAGGTCAACAGGTACCTTTCTATGCCTCAGATCGCCGAGATCTTCCCTGCCGAGTTCAAGCCGATGTGGTCTGTGAAACCTTCCGAGTATGTCCAGGGAGACAACATCTTCGAACTTGTCGCCATCAAGGCCACCTCAAGGGACGGCAAGGCTAAGCTTGACGGAGGTGTGATCACCGACGCCCGCGTCGTCTACGACCACGGTTCAAACGGTGAGCCTTCAGTCTCAATGAGCATGAACGCCGAGGGCGCCAATATCTGGGCCCGCATGACCAGCGACAACGTCGGCAAGCAGATTGCCATCGTTCTCGACAACATGGTATATTCCTACCCTAACGTCCAGAACGCCATCACGGGCGGAAGCTCCTCCATCACCGGTCACTTCACACCGGACGAGGCAACCGACCTTGTGAACGTCCTCAAGTCAGGTAAGCTTCCTGCGCCTGCCACCATCATCCAGGAGCAGGTAGTAGGTCCTTCCCTCGGTGCCAAGTCAATCAACGCCGGTATGATCTCGTTCCTTATCGCGTTCATCCTGGTGCTTGTCTACATGATCTTCTTCTATCAGGGCGCGGGTGTCGCCGCTGACCTCGCTCTCCTCTGCAACGTGCTTCTCCTCTTCGGAGTCCTCGTTTCATTCGGAGCCGTCCTGACTCTCCCTGGTATCGCCGGTCTCGTCCTGACAATGGGTATGGCCGTTGACGCCAACGTGATCATCTACGAGCGTATCAAAGAGGAACTCGCCGCCGGAAAGGGCTTGGGCAAGGCTGTGGCCGACGGTTACAAGAACGCCTACTCCGCCATCATCGACGGTCAGGTGACAACCCTCCTTACCGGTATCGTCCTCTTCGTGTTCGGCTCCGGTCCTGTCCAGGGCTTCGCCACCACTTTGATCATCGGTATCATCACCTCTGTCCTCACCTCGATCTTCATCACCAGACTTATCTTCGATGACCGTATCTCGAAGGGCAAGAGCATCGCGTTCGAGAATGATCTTACCAAGAACTTCCTCAAGAACACACACTTTGACTTCATCGCCGGCCGCAAGTGGTCTTACATCATTTCAGGCACCTTGATCGTCATCTCCATCGTCTCCGTCTTCACCAAGGGCTTCACCTACGGTGTTGACTTCACCGGTGGCCGTACCTATGTTGTACGTTTCGACCAGCCAGTCACTGCCGAGCAGATCCGCAGCGCCGCCGAGGTTGAGTTCGACGGTGCCGTCGAGGTAAAGCAGTTCGGTGGTGAGAGCCAGATGAAGATCACGACCCAGTACAAGATCGAGCAGGAGTCCACAGACGTTGACGCCGAGGTTGAGTCTATGCTTTATCATGCCTTGAAGCCGTTCTTCGCCGAGAAGGACATCACTCTCGACCAGTTCAAGTCTACCGTAGATAATCCTAACGGTATCATCTCGTCCGACAAGGTCGGCCCTACGATCGCCAACGACATGAAGAGGGACGCTATCATCGCCGTCATCCTCTCCCTGCTGGTGATCTTCGCCTACATCGCGTTCCGTTTCAAGGGATGGACATGGGGTCTTGGTGGAGTTGTCTCACTCGCCCACACCGCCATCATCGTGATCGGCTTCTTCTCCCTGTTCTCGGGAATCCTGCCGTTCAACCTTGACGTTGACCAGACGTTCATCGCAGCCATCCTTACGATCATCGGTTACGCCATCAACGACAACGTGGTTATCTTCGACCGTATCCGTGAGTACAGAGTTCTGCATCCTAACGTTGACGTGAGGACGAACACCAACCAGGCCATCAACGCCACGTTGACCCGTACCGTCAACACCTCTGTCTCCACTCTCGTAACCATGCTCGCTATCGCGATCTTCGGCGGAGAGTCCATCAGAGGTCTCGCGGTTGCCCTCATCCTTGGTATCTGCATCGGTACTTACGCTTCCATCTTCATCGGTACACCTGTGATGTACGATGCCACAATATGGAACCAGAAACGCCTCGCCGCCAAGAATGGCACCGCCAAGCCATCCAAGTCTTCGAAGAAGTAATCTTTGATTAATGAATACTAAAAGCGCCGACCCGGACGGGTCGGCGCTTTTAGTATGTATATATGGAAGAAGCTATCCGATCATATTCTTTGGATCCAGGGCCTTGTCTAGCTCCTCTTTGCTGAGGATGCCTCTTTCGAGGACGATGTCGTAGACGGAGCGGTTGGTCTCAAGAGCTTCCTTGGCGACCTTGGTGCTGGCCTTGTAGCCGATGATAGGGTTGAGGGCGGTCACGATGCCTATGCTGTTCTTCACCATCTCGTAGCAACGCTCCTTGTTGACGGTGATGCCTTCGATGCACTTCTCGCGCAGGGTATTCATCGCGTTCGTCAGCCAGGTGATGCTCTCCATGATGGATTCTGCGATCACAGGCTCCATGACATTCAGCTGGAGCTGTCCGGCCTCGGCAGCGAATGAGACGGTCATGTCGTTGCCGATCACCTTGAAGCAAACCTGATTGGTGACCTCCGGGATGACAGGATTGACCTTGCCAGGCATGATTGACGAGCCTGGAGCCATAGGCGGAAGATTGATCTCCTTCAGACCGCAGCGAGGACCGGAGGCCATGAGCCTGAGGTCGTTGCAAATCTTGGAAAGCTTGACTGCCAGTCTCTTGAGGGCACCAGAGTAGCTGACATAGGCGCCAGTGTCAGGAGTGGCCTCCACGAGATCCGGAGCAGCGATGAACTTCTCGCCTGTGAGTTCGGTCATCTTCTTGGCGCAAAGCTCTGCGAAACCAGGCTTGGCATTGAGGCCGGTACCGATTGCGGTGCCTCCCATGTTGATCTCATAGAGAAGATTCACGTTTCTCTCAAGGTTCAGAACCTCTTCCTCAAGGTTGGTGGCATAGGCGTGGAACTCCTGGCCGGAGGTCATAGGAACCGCGTCCTGAAGCTGTGTACGGCCCATCTTGATAACGTCCTTGAACTCCTCACCCTTCTCCTTGAACGCGTCGATGAGATCCTTGAGGCTCTTCTCCAGTTTTCTGTTCATCCTGATGAAAGCGTAGCGGAAGGCAGAAGGATATGCGTCGTTGGTAGACTGGGCGCAGTTCACATGGTCGTTAGGTGAGCAGAACTGGTACTCGCCCTTTGCATGTCCCATGATCTCAAGAGCCCTGTTGGCGATCACCTCGTTGGCGTTCATGTTCACGGATGTTCCCGCGCCTCCCTGCATCATGTCCACAGGGAACTGGTCGTGGAACTTTCCGTCGATGATCTCGCGGCATGCCTCCACGATCGCGTCGGCGATCTTCGGATCCATAGCTCCGAGTTCCTTGTTCGTCTGTGCCGCGGCAAGTTTGACGCAGGCCATGGCGATGACGTACTCAGGGTAGTCGCACATCCTGGTGTTGGAGATCTTGTAGTTGTTGAGGGCTCTCTGTGTCTGGACACCGTAGTAGGCCTCAGCCGGAACCTGAAGTTCTCCAAGAAGGTCAGATTCGATTCTGAATTTCTCTTCGCTCATAATTGATAAGAATTATCTGTTTATAAAATGTTTTACTTTTGTTCGGCAAAGGTAAGCCCAAAAAAGATTATAAGCAAAATTGCGACAATAAATTTCGATTTATTATTTGACCGCCCGCAAATTAGCCGCTTCGGCAAGCCCGGCAACCGGGAAGCGCCGACCGATGATTGGCCAGCCGCTGATCCGTCGGTCACTGTGTCTGTCGAAGCGCGGGTCTGCTAGGACATGCCTATCACCGGAGCGACTGAATATTCCAAAGAATATTACTACATTTGCGCCCGTTTATATTCAATGACACAATGAGAGCGATAGGAACTGTTCTGCTGTTGGTCCTTTCCAACATATTCATGACATTCGCCTGGTACGGCCACCTGAAGCTTCAGGAGATGAAGGTCTCCACCAGCTGGCCGCTGATTCTGGTCATCCTCTTTTCATGGGGACTGGCTTTCTTTGAATATTGCGCCCAGGTTCCCGCCAACCGCTTGGGCTTCAACGGCAACGGCGGCCCGTTCAGCCTAATGCAACTAAAAGTCATTCAAGAAGTTGTCTCGCTGATCGTCTTCACTCTCATTGTCACCCTCCTCTTCAAGGGTGAATCCCTTCATTGGAACCACCTCGCCGCCTTCGTGTGCCTGGTTCTCGCTGTCTTCTTCGTGTTTCTGAAGTAGCGTCTTCCCCAAAGGTGTTCGGTGGAAAAGTCCGGAAACTGAATTGCACAGGGAGTGCCGCCCGTGTCCTTCCTGCATGGTTTCCGGCAGCAATTCTGTCATCTGGTATTGGATACATAGCTTGTATATCACGGCGTTGAATTCGCCGTGAATATCTCCGCAAACAATAATGCTCTTTGCGTTAGGAAATGCGTATGTGTGAAATGAATTCATTTCTTCAACGATAGCCAATAGGGGGACAACTTTTCCGTAATATAATCAACGACCTCATTCAGAGGTAAGACTCCCTTGTATTTCATCTTTTTCAAGAATGCGTTCCATTGAGTCTGCTTGATAGGATCATTCTTGAATTCGCCATTGAAAAGAGGGTGATTCTCAGTATATGTCGTTCTTCTATTGCTGAAAGCAGAGGCAATTGCTTCAGAAAGGGTTTCCTCATTTACCTTGACACGTGCTGATTCTGACGAAAGAATGGAATATACATCATAGAAGTCTTTCATCCTGCTGTTTGCCAGCGCCCGATCAATCATTGTCTGGAACTTTTCTGCTACAACAGTCTCCAAAGAATAAGCATTGATGCTAACCTCCGGCATATCATCAAGAAGCAAGGGATAATCCAGTTCCTGGGGCTCTGGAACAACAATATCTCCAAACCCAATATCCATAGAAAAAGGTTGTACAATGGTGTCAAGATGAGCTGTCACAGTAACTGTGACGCCGTTATACTCTTTGTCCAAAGAAATGTCCTCAACCTTAATGTCATTCTCTCCGTTATCGAACATAAGACCATCTTCAGGGCATTGAATTGCGCAGATCTCTCGGAAAGCTTTTCGAATGCTTTCTTTGTCTCTGCTAATCTTGTCGCCCAGGAAATCAATGTCTTTCGTCGGACGAGCCTTGAACTTTTCGTAGGCGAAGAGAAGTGCACTTCCTTTCAGGCAGAAGTTATCCCGATATTGGCTCATCGACAGCCTGTACAACATCCGCTCTTGGATGTATCTGAGCAGAATCTGCAAATATTCGGTTCCAGGCACTGAATCCCGGATGTTCAGGAGTTTGGCCCGAACCGACTTTGCTACATTTTCCTTTTCCATATTACAGCCCCATTTCAAGGTATTGTCTCATTGTTGACAGCACTCTCATTTGTTTTGCGTAATCCATAAGACGGGAAATGTTACGATCCTTGCGCTTGAGATAGTTCCTAAGAATCTCAACAGCCACTTCAGTCCCGATCTTGTTACGAAACTTTACAGCGTCGCAAACGCTTTTCTCGATGCAGAAAATCTTAACCTTATGATTGGCAATGTCAGCTTCTTCAACGCCCATCGTGCAGTATTTCTCTTCCCAATAGCAGAGAATGATGCCAGAAATCTCCGGGACCACCACTTTCCTGTGCTTTTCTATAGCAACGTAAAATCCATCAGGGATTTGAGTGGTAAGCCCATAATAATCCCACGCGGAATACATGCAAACGACACCGCCGGGGACGATCCTTTCAACATCTATCATCGTGGTCGCCAGTTCTTCAGGGAGAATATACACACCATTCTTGATTCTGATGACATTGCCGGATTTGATAGCCTTGTTGATTCCATAGTAAGCCCTGGGCTCACGTAGTTCATGAGTCCGTATCGTTCCTCCGCTTGCAGAGATGTCTTGGTAAAACTTGGCCATATGCGCATGATTCGCGACAAATATACGGCTAATTTTTGAAATGGCCGTAGTTTTTTTGATAATTCTTTCATGAATCGATATGACCTTCGGATACTGCCCCTGTTCCCATTTTTGAAACAGTCGCTCAGAAGCGCATAGAAAGCCGTTTTTGCGAAAAACCTTATAATCTATGTCACTTTTCAGCGATAGTGACGCGAAAAATAATAATTCTATTAATGCTGGGTGTCTTATAGGGAAAATATACTGATGGTTTCCATGTTTGAGCGAGAAAAACTTTAACTTTGTAGAAATACGTTGAGACTATGACAACGCAAGAAATACTCAAGCTTTGTGGGAAAGGTGAGCAGACACCCGTTCAAATGAAGGAACGGGTCACTGATGCGTATGAGTTGGGGAAAGAAATGGTTTGCTATGCCAATGAGCGGGGAGGCGGATTGATTATCATAGGCGTCAATGATAAAACGGGAAAGGTCAATGCGCTTTCACGCACGGAGGTGCAGGAGCAAACAGGGCTTCTTTCCCAAATCGCAACCGACCAAGTCCATCCCGCCGTTTCCATCAAAGCTGAAAACGTTGATGTCCCTGGCGGGCAATTGATAGCCGTTACAGTCCTTGAGGGCATCAATAAGCCATACAAGGACAACAAGGGAATTGTCTGGGTTAAGAACGGCGCTAACAAGCGTCGCATCGTTGACAACGCAGAGATTGCCGAGATGATGTCCGATAGCGGCACATTCCGACAAGATGAGGCTATCATCCCCGGAGCAACTATTGCGGACCTGGATAGGAATGTTGTCAAGACCTACCTAATAAAGAGGTTTGAGGCGTCCTACAAATCCAAGGATTTGACTTATGAGCAGATACAGGATGCTTCCGCTGACGAGCTTGTTAGTTTGGCGGCATCTGGAATGACGGTTGAACGCTTGTTGAAGAACTTTGGGCTCATTCGTTCTGATGGCGGCATCACCTATGCGGCGATGCTGTTGTTCGGCAGACATCCATGGCGTTGGCTTCCTACTGCCACAGTCAAATGCGTCAGCTTTATCGGGAACAGCCTAGGGGGAACTGAGTTCCGTGATAAAATGGATGACTTGGATGCCGATGGCGGCATTCTTATCCAGTATGAAGCTATGATGGCTTTTCTCAAGCGGAATCTTCACAATGTTCAGGTGGATTCTGATTTCAACTCTCTTGGACAACTGGAGATACCTGTTGGCGCACTGTCCGAAATATGTTCCAATGCCCTCCTGCATCGTTCTTACAGTTGGGAGGCGCCCATTCGGGTGTTTGTCTTTGATAACCGTGTAGAGATCCATAGCCCTGGCGCCCTTCCGGGCGGATTGGAGGTTGAGGATGTCCTATCTGGTACATCCCTTCCGCGGAACAAGATGCTTTATACTCACGGAGCATTTTTACTACCCTATTCAGGCATTGGCAGCGGTTTCCTTCGTGCTCGTGAACTGGATGACAAAATGGAGGTCGTTAACGACACCAAGAAGAAAGAGGTCATAGTTACTTTTTGGCGGGGAAGTAACCAAGAACGTGTCAGAGTAACGGAGTTTGGTAACGGAGTAACCAAGAAAAGTAACGGAGCTCAACAAAAAGTAACGGAGTCGAGTAACGGAGTTGCACCATCAAAAGTCAAATTGCCGGGGAAGGAACAAGACATTATTAACTTTTGCACCGTCCCTAGAACAGCAGCAGAAATCCTATCAAGGATGGGCTTGACAAATCAGACTAAGAATAGAAAAAAACACATTAATCCTCTTGTGGAGCAAGGGAGACTTAAACTCACGATTCCTGATAAGCCGAATGATCCAAACCAGAAATATGTAAAGGCATAATGAAAGATCGGGCTAAATAGTACGTGCAAACTTCAAACCGCCCGATAAGTCGCCAAAATGTCGCCAAAAATTGAGATGCCAAAAGAGCTAACCGCTGAAAATCAGTTAGTTAGCTCTATTTTAAGGTGCCTCGGGCGGGAATCGAACCCGCACGGACATTTCTGTCCAAGGGATTTTAAGTCCCTCGTGTCTACCATTTCACCACCAAGGCGGTGTGGGCTGCAAATTTACTAAAAAAATGTCATTGATTGTGTAAAGCCCCTTAAGAAGTTTAAAAAGTAGTGATGTTAGGAAGATCGGCTAATAGTATTTCTTCTCTTGGCGATACAGTGCTATGAAGATGAAAATCAGCACGGTGAACGCCCACAAGGAGGAACCTCCGTAACTCAGCAACGGCAGAGGGATGCCTATCACCGGCATGAGGCCGATGGTCATCCCGATGTTGATGAAAAGGTGCATGAATATGCAGGAGGCGACACAGTAGCCGTAGATGCGGGTAAACGCCTCCCGGCTTTTCTCGGCATCAGAGATGATCCTCAGGATCAGGAAAACATAGAGGGCTATCACAACAAAGCAGCCAATGAAGCCCCACTCCTCACCTACCGTGCAGAAGATGAAGTCTGTGCTTTGCTCCGGCACAAAACCGAACGTGGTCTGCGTGCCGCCGAGGAATCCTTTCCCGGTCAGACCGCCCGATCCGATCGCGATCATGCTCTGGTTGACATTGTAGCCCACACCGGCGGGATCCTCTTTCATGCCAAGGAGAACCTCTATCCTTTTTCGCTGATGGTCTTGGAGTATGTTATTGAAAATAAATTCGGTGGAGAAGACCAAGGCAACCCCGGCGACCAGACCGAGAGCGGACATCGACAGGAATCTCCGGCGTGACTTGTAGCCCTTGATAATCATGAATGGAACGGCGCAGACGCACATGCCGATCAGTATGTACAGCGGCTTGATCTTCCCGGCGATGCCCTCCGGATTGAACTTGCCAAGGATCCATGGCAGGAGGCACATCAGCAGGAACAGTCCCGCGCCGACCCAGAACATGGCGTTGAACTTGCCAGACTCCATCAGGTTGCAAAGAAGGATGATCCCTGCCAGCACGAGCAGCGACACGTACGGCGACACCGTCAGCGTCAGTATGAAAAGCAGAGCCGCCGCGCCGATGCAGAATATCCACCAACCTGAGAATCCTTCCCGGTACATCACGAATATGAAGCCGACGTAGACGAGAGCTGATCCAGTCTCGCTCTCCGCCAGGATGACAAGCATCGGGACTCCGAGAATCAACGCGGTGAGCATGAAGTCCTTGAACTTGGTGATCTTGAAGTTGACCTGGCTCATCAGCGTGGCCAGGAGCAGGGATGTCGTGATCTTTGAGACTTCGGCGGGCTGGAACCTGACGGGACCGAACTCGAACCAGGAACGGGATCCTTTGACCTCCACGCCAAGGAATATCACGCTCACAAGCAGGCACATGACAAACAGGTACAGCGGCACCGAGGCGCTTTCCCAGAACTGCGCGTTGATCACAAACAGAATCAGAGCCGCAAGTCCGAGCGCCGTGAGTATCCAGACGAACTGTTTGCCGGAGCGGAAATTATAGTCGAATATGGTGACGGGGCCGTCGGAATGGATGGAGGCGTAGATGTTGACCCAGCCGATGAGGATGAGCAGCAGGTAGGTGACCACCAGCGCCCAGTCAACACTCTTCCTTATTCCTCTGTCTGAAAAGTTCTCCATCGCTCAACTATTTATAAGCCTTGACCCTTGACATGAGATTGCCCTGAAGAACCCTGTCCTCCAGAGGCCGGCGCTTGTCGCTGATCTCTCCGTTGAGATATTTCTCGACCAGCAGGGATGCGATCGGTGCGGCCCAGGTGGCGCCGAATCCGGCGTTCTCGATGTAGGCGGCCACGGCGATCTTCGGATCGTCCTTAGGGGCGAAGCAGATGAACACGGAGTTGTCCGCGCCGCGCGGATTCTGTGCCGTACCGGTCTTTCCGCAGATGTCCAGCCCCGGAACCGCGGCGATGGATGCCGTTCCTCCCGATCCGAATCCACTGTTGACCGCCCTCCACATGCCTTGCGTCACTTTTTTGAAATTCGTCGTGTCAACCATCGTGTACTGCCTCTCGTAATATTTCGGATCAATCTCTACCCCTTCCGACGCTTTCACGATGTGCGGTATCTTGTACCACCCTCTGTTGGCGACGGTCGCCGCGAGGTTGGCGATCTGCATAGGCGTGGCTCCGACCTCGCCCTGGCCGATGGAGATGGAGATGATCGTGGTGAATTTCCATCCTCCCTTGCCGTAGATCTTGTTGTACGTCTTTGATGTCGGCAGAGTTCCGCCCAGCTCGGCGGGGAAGTCCGTGCCCAGCTTGTGTCCGAAGCCGAAACTTTGGACATATTCGTTCCATTTGTCGAGCGCCTCGCCGATGTCGCGGTATTTCTTGTTTTCAAGAATATTCCTGAGCACGTAGCAGAAATAGCCGTTGCAGGACATCATGATTGCTTCCTCCAGGGTGAGCGGGGATTTGTGGACGTGGCATCCGAGCTTGCGGTTGCCGAAATGGTAGCCTTGGCTGCAAGGGTAGGCCATCTCGGTGGTGAGGGTGCCTTCCTGAAGCCCGATCAGGCCGTTCACAAGCTTGAACACCGATCCCGGAGGGTACGGAGCCTGTACTGCCCTGTTGAACATCGGCTTGTGTGGATTCTTGATGATCTCGTCGTAGTGCTGGCCGATGTCCGCCAGCATGCTCACATCGACTCCAGGGCTGGAGACAAGCGTCAGGATCTCACCGGTCTTCGGCTCTATGGCCACAAGGCTGCCGACCTTGTTCTTCATCAGATCCTGACCGTACTGCTGGAGATCCGCGTCGATCGTCGTGTGGATGTCGTGTCCAGGGACGGCCTCCTTGTCCATCTCCCCGTCCTTGTAGCGCTGCTCTATCTGGTTGCGGGAGTTGCGCAGGTAGATGTGGTAGCCTTTCTCACCTCGGAGTTCCATCTCCCTGGCGGCCTCTATGCCGGTCTTTCCGGCGTAGTCTCCGGGACGATATTCACCGGGATGCCTCTCGATGTAGTTGGCGTCCACCTCGGAGACGTAGCCGAGCAGGTTGCCACCGGCGTTGACCGGATAGTCGCGTATGCTTCGGGCCTGCCCCCGGAATCCCGGGAAGTTGTACTGAAGCTCGGCGAACCGCATGTAGGTCTCCGGCTTTATCTGCTTGAGCATCACCACGCTCTGGTAGCCTATGCGGCGACGGTTCCTGGCATATTCCTTCATCTTGTCCCTGATGAAGTCGGGCGTGACGTTGAGTGCGCCGGCCAGCATCAGGGTGTCGAATTGCTTGACCTCCCTTGGGGTGACGAGGATGTCGTAGGTGACTTTGTTGCTGACGATGATCTTGTCGTTGCGGTCGTAGATGATGCCTCTGGTCGGGTAGATGATGTCGTAGACCATCGAGTTGTTGGACGCGTTGATCTTGTACTTGTCATCGATGATCTGGATGTAGAACAGCTTCCCGAGGATGATGGACGCCACAACCAGAAGACCGATGACCAACGACTTGCCTCTACCTTCTGTCTTCATAGGCCAGAAGGTTGATGATGCAGATCGAGGCCAGGTAGCCGGCGGCGGTGGAGAGTCCGACCTTTGTGGCTATGAACCAGAACGGTCTTGTGCCGGCGCAGTCGGCCAATGTGTAGATTGTCAGGAAAAGCATGGTCATCAGCATGACGGCCATGGAGACCCTGGCGAAGCCATATTTCCTGACGGAGATGTTCTCTTTCTGCTCGAAGGGCTCGCTGCCGAAGAACAGCTCGATGACAGGCTTCCGGAGCAGGGCGACCGGTACGAGGGAAAGCGCGTTGATGCCGAGGGTTCCCTCAGCGAAGAAATCCACTGCAAGTCCGGTGACGAAAGCGATCAGCATGGCCTTGACCGTGCCGGTCTTGGTCGGTATGCAGAGTACCATTGCCGGAAGGATGGTCAGCATGACGTAGGGCGTGAAATGAAAATAGTTGCTCAGGATCATCTGGCCAACCGTCAGCAGAATGTATGTCAACGTAAAGCTGTTTCTCATTTCCCTGATTGTTCTTGTTCCTCGATTTCCTCTATCTCTTCCGCCCTGGTGTTCGAGACGATGGTGACATATTTCAGAGCCTTGTGGTTCTGGAAGAGATCCACCCGGATCTCATTGGTCGCTCCGTTGATGATCTTTGACTCACCGGCCACTCCGATCGGGATGTCGGGAGGAAAGATCGTGGAATAGCCGCTCGTGTAGACCGTGTCTCCCGGAGCGAACTTGAACTGGAGCGGAATTTCCTTGAGTATGGCTCTGTCCGAGCTTGTGCCGTCCCATCCCAGGGGGCCGACGGCTCCTGAGTTCCCGAGCCTCGCGCTGATGAAGAATTCCGTGTTGAGGAAGGAGATCGCATAGGAATAGTGGCCGCTGACCGCATCCACGATGCCGATGATGCCTTTCGAGGTTATGACGCCCGAGTTGCGGGTCACACCGTCCTCGCTTCCCTTGTCGATGATCAGGTAGTTGTGCTGGGAATTCGTGCTTGACTTGACGATGGTCGCCGGGATGTAGTTGAACCCATTGTCCATCATGACCGGCCTGAAATCCGGGTCGGCTGCCTTGGCCGCTAGCTCGTAGCCGAGAACCTTTTTCCGCAGCAAGTCGTTCTCCAGGGCGAGCTCGTCGTTCTGCCTCTTAAGGGAGAAGTAGTTGGAGACAGCCTGCGTTGTCCCCCAGGTCTTGGCCATGAACCCATGTGAGATCCTGGCGATCCAGAGACGCTGCAACTCGTTGTTGTTGGACAGCATGAGAACAGCCGCGGCTTCCAGAATGATGAAGACCGCGACTGCGATGATACTCTGGACTACGGATCTCTCCTTCGGCATTATCTCATCAGGAATGAGTAGTTGGATGTCTTCTTGAGAGCGATGCAGGTTCCTCTCGCCACGGCCCGTAGCGGATCCTCGGCGACATGGAACTGGATGTTGACCTTTTCGGTGAATCTCTTGGCGAGGCCTCTGAGCAGGGCGCCGCCGCCGGAAAGGAAGATGCCATTCTCCACGATGTCTGAATATAGCTCCGGAGGAGTCATCTCAAGCACGTGAAGGATCGAGGATTCCAGTTTCGCGATGGATTTGTCGAGGCAGTGCGCGATCTCCTGGTAGGTGATTGTCGCCTCGACAGGGTGCGCGGTCATCAGATTAGGACCGTTCACAACGTATGGCTCCGGCTCCTCGTCCAGATCCGGAATCACCGCACCCACGGCGATCTTGATCTTCTCCGCGGTCGTCTCGCCGATCTTGATGTTGTGCTGCTGGCGCATGTAGTACTGGATGTCGCTGTTGAACACGTCGCCGGCTGTCGGGATGCTTTCCTGCTGCACGATGCCGCCGAGCGAGATCACGGCGATCTCCGCTGTTCCTCCTCCTATGTCTACAACCATATTACCCTTTGGCGCCTCCACGTCAAGACCGATACCGAGCGCGGCGGCCATCGGCTCATAGATCAGGTAGACATCGCGTCCTCCGGCGTGTTCGCAGGAGTCACGCACGGCCCTGATCTCCACCTGGGTGCTTCCGGACGGAATGCCGACCACGATCTTGAGGTTGGGGGAGAAGAGAGACTTCTTCTTGCTGTTGACCTGTTTGATGAAGCCTTTGATCATCATCTCGGCCGCGTTGAAGTCAGCGATCACGCCATTCCTCAGAGGCCTGATGGTCTTGATCCCCGGGTTTGTGTGCTCGTGCATGAGCTTGGCCTGTCTGCCGATAGCGATGCATTTGCCGGAGTTGTTGTCAATCGCGACAATGCTCGGCGCATCCATGACAATCTCGTCATTCCTGAAAATGACGGTGTTGGCTGTTCCGAGATCCATTGCGATCTCTTGAGTCAGAAATGAAAGTGCCATAACAGTTATGTCTGATTCTATTATTATCTTTTATTCAACACAAAGTGTACTATACAACTCGTAAATATACGAAAAAAGTTATATTTGTAAGAATTTATTATGAATAGAAATAAAATATTAATCGTCATGGCCGCCGGAAGCGGTGTCAGAATGGGTGCGACAGTCCCGAAACAGTTCCTGGATCTTGGAGGTGTTCCCATTCTTCGCAGGACCATCGAAGCGTTCGTCTCGGCGGTTCCGGACATCAAGGTGGTCACCGTTCTTCCGGAGGATCATATTCCTTTCTGGAAGGAATATTGCCTGTCTTCGGGATTCAATTGTCCTCAGACATTGGTTTCCGGAGGCTTCACACGCTTCCATTCCGTAAGAAATGCGTTGAAGAAGGTTCCGGACGGAGCGATTGTCGCCATTCACGACGGAGTGCGGCCGCTTCTCTCGGCGGAATTGATAAGGAATATGTTCGCGCGGATGGATTCAGGTGGTGTCAGGGCCCTCATTCCGGTAATCCCTTCCGTGGACACCCTGAAGGTCATCGACCGGGTGAAGGATCAGGACGGGAACGAGGTTATGGTCTCCACTGAGGGAGAGGTGGTGGACAGAAGCCGGATTTTCGGAGCCCAGACCCCGCAGATGTTTCTGTCAGAGGACATCAAGTCGGCATATTCACAAGCCTTTGACACCGCTTTCACTGACGATGCCTCTGTGGCGCGTAAAAATGGGATACCCCTCTCCTTCTGTGACGGAGAGAGGTATAATTTCAAACTGACATCTCCTGAGGATCTGTCCCTCGCGAGGCTGATTATTTCGTCTTCTTCGAGAACTCGGCAGGCTGGTAGGTAGTCCGTTTGTAGTCCTTGACCCAGACCTGACGCTCGATGGCCTGGTCGAGGGAGATCATGGTCTCGGTCGACTGGATGTAAGGAATGTTCTGTATCGTGTTGATAAGGATCTCCATAAGGTGATCATTGTCAAAGCAGTAGGCCTTAAGAAGAAGGGCGGCCTTGCCAGTCACGAAATGGCATTCCACAATCTCGGCGATCTTCTTGAGGTTGGCCACGACCTCCGGATACTTGTCGGCTTCCGAAAGGGTGACACTGATGAAGGCGCACACGTTAAGTCCTAGGGCCTGAGGCTTTACAAGCAGTCTGGATCCGGTGATGACACCGTTGTTCTCCAGTCTTTTCACTCTCTGATGAATAGCGGCTCCCGAAACACCGCACTCGCGGGCGATTTCCAGGAAAGGCATCCTGGCGTTGTTAACCAAGAAAGAGAGGATCTTCTGGTCAATCTGATCGATGTGATAAGTTGCCATTACTTTCAATTTCTAACTAAACAGCCGCTAATTTATGTAAAATAACTTAAAAAATCAAGATTTTTTGTATCGTCTTCTACCTTTTTCGGTTGGTTTTGAATTATTGATGATCTCCAGACACGCCTCTTCCGTGAGTCTGGCCGCATCGGTGCCTTTCGGAATCTTGTAGTTCGAGCCGGCGTGCTTGATGTAAGGGCCGTAGCGCCCGTTGATGACCTGGATGTCGCTGTCTTTATATTCAGCCATCACAGGATTAGCAGCGCTTTTGTTCAGCCCTTCCTCGATGATACCGGAGCATTCCTCCAAGGTGATTGTCAGAGGGTCTTTGCCGCGAGGGATGGAGAAGTTCTTGTCACCGTACTTGATGAACGGGCCGAACCTTCCTTTCAGGGCGACCACATCGACATCCTTGTACTTGCCGACCGTCCGAGGCAGCTGGAACAGCTTCAACGCGTCTTCCAGAGTGAGATCCTCGATGAGCTGGCCTTTGCCAAGCGAGGCGTACTGCACGTTCTCGCCCTCTCCTTTCTGGATGAACGGGCCGAACTTGCCGAATTTGGCGACGAATCGGTTGCCATCCCCGTCAGTCCCGAGATCCTTGGAGACATGGCTGTAGTTGCCGTCGTTGAGGACTTCTTCGACCTTCTTGTGGAAAGGCGAGTAGAATCCCGCGATGACCTCGTTCCAGACAAGGTTTCCGCCGGCGATCTGGTCGAAATCCTTTTCTACGTTTGCCGTGAAGTCGTAGTCCACGATGTCGGTGAAGTACTTCTCAAGGTAGTCGGTCACGATCATGCCGATCTCCTGAGGGAGCAGTTTCCCTCTCTCGGCTCCGATGCTTTCAGTCCTCGTGACATCCTTGATGATTCCGTCCTTTAGCTCCAAGTCGTTGACGACCACCTTCTTACCCTCCTTGTCGCCTTTGACGATGTAGCCGCGGCCGGTAGTCAGCGTGGCGATGGTCGGCGCATAGGTGGAAGGTCTTCCGATGCCAAGCTCCTCAAGTTTCTTGACCAAGGTGGCCTCTGAATATCTTTGAGGGGCGGCTGTGAACTTGCACTCCGCCAATATTCCCTTATCCGTCATCCTTGTGCCGGTCTGAAGATCCGGGAGCATGACCTCGTCTTCCTCCGACTCCTGGTTGTCGGTGCCTTCCATGTAGATTTTGAGGAATCCGTCGAACAGAACCTGGGTCGCCTGCGCGTTGAACTTCTCCGGCCTCTTGTCCGAAGCAATCTTGAGCGCTGTGTTAAGTACCTTGGCATCAGCCATCTGCGAGGCGACAGTCCTTTTCCAGATGAGGTTGTAGAGCTTCTGCTCCTGGGCGGTTCCCTCGATCTCCGTGTTCTCTATGAATGTAGGGCGGATGGCCTCGTGAGCCTCCTGCGCCCCCTTGCTGTGGGTCTTGAACTGGCGTGTCTTTGAATATTCCTCACCGAAGTTCTCGATTATGAACTTCCTGGCGGTGCCGAGCGCCAGGGAGGACAGGTTGGTGGAGTCGGTTCTCATGTAGGTGATGAGACCGCGCTCGTAGAGACTCTGCGCGACCCTCATCGTCATGCTCACAGGAAAACGGAGCTTCCTTGCGGCCTCCTGCTGGAGAGTCGAGGTCGTGAACGGGGCGGCGGGGAAGCGGTTGGCTTCCTTCTTCTCCACGTCTGAGACCGTGAAAGCCGCTCCGATGCAGTCCTGGAGGAATCCGCGGGCCTCGTCGATGGTCTTGAACCTCGTGTCAAGGATGGCCTTGACCTTCACGGATTCCGCATAGCCGTCGGGATGGAAGACAGCCTCCACCTTGTAGTAGGCCTCGTTGCGGAAAGCCATGATCTCCTTTTCCCTCTCGACCACAAGCCTCAGCGCCACGGACTGCACGCGGCCCGCCGAAAGCTTCGGCTGGATCTTTCTCCAGAGTATAGGGGAAAGCTCGAAGCCCACAAGCCTGTCAAGGACTCTGCGCGCCTGCTGTGCGTTGACAAGGTTCATGTCGATGGAGCGCGGATTACGCACCGCGTTCACGATCGCATCCTTTGTGATCTCGTGGAAAACGATTCTTCTGGTTTGCTCCTTCTTAAGTCCGAGAGTCTCGAAGAGGTGCCATGAGATTGCCTCTCCCTCCCGGTCCTCATCGGACGCGAGCCACACTGTAGAGGCTTTTTCCGCCGCCTTCCTGAGTTCGCCCACCACTTTCTTCTTGTCGGCGGGAACCACGTATTCAGGAGTGAAGCCCTTCTCCACATCCACACTCAATTTCTTGTCCTGAAGATCCCGGATGTGACCGAAACTGGATTTCACCTCGTACCCGTCGCCCAGGAATTTCTGTATAGTCTTGGCTTTGGCCGGAGACTCGACGATAACTAGATTGTCTGCCATAGTGTACTATTTTACAAGCATTTCATAGATAGTTTGCCATTTCAATCTGCAAAGTAAGCCACAAACTGGGCAATTTTCCAAATTTTGTTTTAAATTTGTCCTTGTTATGACCGATGCGACACGAAAGAAAATCACCAAGTGGTTCTGGATTCTGATCACGTTTCCGGTACTGCTCCTTTTCCTTATGATATTCCTTGTCTGGGCCTTCGCCGACATTCCTTCCTTCAAGGATCTGGAGAACCCTGACAACAAACTGGCGACCCAGGTGATCGCTGCGGACGGTGAGATTCTCACCACCTTCCACATCGAGAACAGAACCTATGTCTCCTACGACGAGATCTCTCCGAATCTCGTCCATGCCGCGGTGGCCACCGAGGATGTGCGTTTCTACAAGCATTCCGGCATTGACTTCAAGGGACTTGGTCGTGTTCTGTTTAAGACCATCCTGATGCGTAACTCCAGTCAGGGAGGAGGAAGCACGATCACCCAGCAGCTTGCGAAGACCCTCTACCCAAGGGCGGATGTGGGACGCAAGGTTCCAGGTGTGTACCATGCCAGGATGGTGTGGATCAAGCTTAAGGAATGGATAACCGCCGTCAAGCTGGAGAGGGACTACACCAAGGACGAGATCATGACGATGTACCTCAACTCCATATTCTTCGGCAGCGGGGCCTATGGCGTGCGTTCCGCTTCGGAGACTTTCTTCGGCAAGCTGCCGTCGGAACTTTCCGTGGAGGAAAGCGCGATGCTGGTGGGCATGGTCAACAAGCCGACCCGCTACAATCCGGCCATCAATCCGGACAAGGCGCTGAACAGGAGGAATTTCGTGATCGGCCAGATGGAGAAGGCCGGCTATCTGGACAAGGCGCAGAGGGACTCCATCAGGCTGATTCCTATAGCGCTCAACTATGAGGTGCAGGACCACAACGCCGGTCTGGCCCCTTATTTCAGGGACATGGTCCGCCGCGTGATGAACGCGAAGAAGCCACGCAGGTCGGACTACTACACCATCGAGGACTACTCCGCCGACTCTCTGGCATGGGCCGCGGACGACCTTTACGGTTGGCTGGACAAGAACAAGAAGGCGGACGGGTCGAGGTACGACCTTGACCGCGACGGGCTAAGGATCTACACGACCATCAACTACAAGATGCAGAAATATGCCGAGGAGGCTGTCGCCGAGAGGATCCGTGACCTTCAGGCTGATTTCCGCCGGGATTTGAAAAGCAAGACCAACAAGCCTTTCTCGAATGACATCGACGCGGAGACCAGGGATCGTGTGATGCGTCAGGCGAGGCGCTGGAGCGACCGCTACCGTGTCCTGAAGAAGGAAGGGAAGAGCGAGGCGCAGATCCTCAAGACTTTCTCCCAGCCGACAAAGATGCGTGTGTTCGCCTACAATAGTAAAGGCTATGCCGACACGACCATGACTCCGGACGACTCGATCCGCTACTACAAGTCGATACTTCGTACGGCATTCGTGGCGATGGAGCCTGGGACCGGTCACGTTAAGGCCTATGTCGGCGGACCTAACTACCGTTATTTCAAGTACGACAATGTCCGTCAGGGCAAGCGTCAGGTCGGTTCGACGATCAAGCCGTTCCTCTACACCCTGGCGATGCAGGAGGGCATGACCCCTTGCGACAAGGTGGTGAACCTGCCGCAGACCTTCGTGCTTCCGGACGGCAACACCTGGACACCTCGAAGCACGGACAAGGAGCAATGGATAGGAAAGACCGTCACTTTGAAATGGGGTCTGACGAACAGCTCCAACAACATCTCGGCCTACCTGATGAAGCAGTTCGGGCCGGAGGCGATGGCGGACATGATGCGCAGGATGGGCATCCGGAGCCACATCGACGAGGTTCCGGCGCTTTGCGTAGGGCCGGCTGACCTCTCGCTGTGGGAGATGGTGGCCGCCTACAACACCTTCCCGTCAAGGGGAGTCTACATCGAGCCTCTGTTCGTGACCAGAATCGAGGACAACCAGGGCAATGTCATCAGCGAGTTCACCAACCGCAAGCGCGAGGCGATAGGTGAGAACACCGCTTTCCTGATGGTCAATCTGATGGAGGGCGTTGTGCAGGGCGGAACCGCCAGCAGGCTCCGCTACCGCTACAAGCTGATGGGCGAGATCGCCGGAAAGACCGGCACCACCAACGACAACGCCGACGGATGGTTCATCGGCTACACGCCGACTCTTGTGGCGGGAATATGGACCGGCGCGGAAGACCGACAGGTGCATTTCCAGTCCATAACCTATGGCCAGGGCGCGCACATGTCCCTTCCGACCTGGGGAATATTCATGCGTAAGGTCATCGCCGACGGCACTCTCGGAGTCTCTGAGAACGACCGCTTCATCGCTCCTGCCGGCGTGACATTGGATCTGAACTGCACCGGTGGTGACGATGATGCCGTCGCGGACGTTCAGCAGAAAACGGAAGACTATTATTTTGAATAAAAAGGAAGCGGCGTAGGAATATCTTGCCGCGGATTATGTAACTATTACCAATATGGGCAAGTACCAGAGGATAGCAGTGATTTATGGAAGTGACTCTTCGGAATGGGAGGTCGCTTGCCGCAGCGGGGAGTTCGTGGCTTCCCGCATAGACGGGACGAAGTACGATGTCTATGAGATTTTCGCCCGGTTCGGAAAATGGCAGCTGGTCTCGATGAAGAAACGAGACGCCATGAGGATTCCTTTTGCCGAGGGAGCCAGGCCGGAGATCGACAAGACGGACTTTTCCGTCAAGGTCTACGGGGAGAAGATTAATTTTGACTATGCCTACATAGTGCAGCACGGCACGCCGGGTGAGAATGGCCTGCTCCAGGGCTATCTTGAGATGCTTGGGATCCCGTTCAGCAGCTGTAGCGCCTTTGTTTCCGCGATAGCTTTCGACAAGTTCGCCTGCAAGGGCTATCTGCGTGAGGCTGATTTCGTTAAATGTGCGCCGGATGTCTTCGTGCGTAACGGAATGGACATCGACGCCGTCTGCGCCAAGGCGGCGGAGAAACTGAAGTTCCCTGTTTTCGTGAAGCCGACCGACGGCGGATCCAGCTTCGGAATCACCAAGGTACGCAAGGCCGAGGATCTCCCGGAGGCCATCAGGTTTGCCTTCTCTGAAGGGCCGTCAGTGATTGTCGAGCAAGGAATACAAGGCAGGGAATTCACCTGCGCCGCCTATGCGGATGCCGAAGGGGTCAAGTCACTTCCTGTCATTCAAGTGGTTACGGAGAATGACTACTTCGACTATGACGCGAAGTACAACGGCCACAGCCAGGAGATCTGTCCTGCACCGATCAGTGAGGAGCTGAGCGGACATATTAAGGAAGTAAGTAAAAGAATATACTCGCGGCTCGGCTGCGCCGGTGTTGTGCGGATGGACTACATCCTTGCCGAGGACGGGCTTTATTTCCTGGAAGTCAACACTATCCCTGGCATGACAAGCGCTTCTCTCGTTCCTAAGATGGTTCGTACGGCGGGGATTGACATCACCGACTTCCTGACTGGGATCATTGAGTGTTCATAAACAATTCTTACATATATTTTTAAGAGCTTATGCTATTGAAAGATTTCCTTAATGAAGGAGTCGCGCGGCTGGAACCTCTCTATCCGACCAAGGAGGCAAGGAATATAATGCTGATGCTTTGTGAGAGCCGCATCGGAACCAAAAGCTACACTCACATCGTGGAGCCTGGGTACCAGATCAAGGACAAGTCGCTGGATGGTCTGAATTCGGATTTGGACAGACTGGCCTTGGGTGAGCCGGTGCAGTATGTGATAGGGTTCGCTGATTTTTGCGGCCTGCGGTTCAAGGTGACACCGGACGTGCTGATTCCCCGCCCGGAGACCGAACTTCTTTGCCGCGAGGCCATCAAGGTCGGATCCCGCATACAGAGGATGAGAAAGGCCTACGGCAAGTCCGCCAGACCTGTCAGGATCCTTGATCTCTGCACTGGTTCCGGCTGCATCGCCTGGACGGTGGCCCTGAGCATCCCGGGAGCGGAAGTTGTGGGCGTGGACATCTCCGAAAAGGCTGTTGCCGTGGCTTCCGGTCAGGACTTCGCGTCTGCCCTCAAGGAGTCGGACGCTGTCGCCCCGCGCTTTGTCGTGGCGGATGTCCTGGCAGAGCATCAGCCTTTCGCTGAAGGTGAATTCGATCTCGTGCTGAGCAATCCTCCTTACATCATGGAGTCGGAGAAGGAGCGCATGCGTGCGAATGTCCTCAACTATGAGCCGTCAACGGCTCTGTTCGTCACGGACGGGGATCCGTTGGTCTTCTACCGTGCCATTGCCTCCATTTCCCGCGAATGTCTTTCCGCTGAGGGAAAGGGACTTACGGAGATCAACGAGCTTTTGGGGCCAGAAACGGCGAAGATTTTCGCCGATGCCGGTTTCTCCAAAACAGAGGTCGTGAATGATTTTTATGACAAAAACCGCTTCGTTTTCTATTCTAAATAGGGCATAGGGAGCGTTACAGACCAGATTTTTAGCATTAGCCGTGGAATTATTGTGTCCACGGCTATTTTTGTGTCACTTTGTGCCGTGAACAACTTTAAACTCAAGTAAGATGAAGAATTTCAGCACAAAGAAAAGGTTGCTTGCGCCGGTGGCGCAGGCCCTTGCGTTGACGACAATCCTGTTTTCCACAGCCTGCGAGCAGACTGAGCAGCCTTCGCGCGTCCCGGCTGTCCCTGTGCCGGAGAATTGCCGCGATGTGTCGGATCTGTCTCCGGAAGGCATCGCAAGGATACTGTCCGAGCTTCCCATCACCTCCGGTCAAGTCCGTGAGGTGTACGATGCCGTCACGGCGTCTTCCTCCAACGGCTACGACGAGGAATACCCTTTCTCCAACCTCTTTTCCTGTCCCGGCTCAGGAGTCGGGGACGAATTGCTCAAGACCAGATCCGCCGTTGAATATTCCGACCCGCTGGCCGGTCTTCTCGCCTCGGCATCTCCTCAGACGAGGTCGGGCTCTTTTCAGGATGCCCTTTCAGCCTCCGGACTACAGATCTACTGGCCATATTCGGAGGACTGGGACGGCGTGTCGATGCCTGTGATCACATTCAATCCTGAGATCTCGCGGAAAAGCTCATTGGTCTCCGAGGCTGCTGACACTAATGTCGGTTTCCTCAGGGAGCAGCTTCCTGACGGCTCCTGGATTCTCAAGGAAGTCGTTGTGGATGAGGAATATGCCCGTTCGCATCCCGTGTGGGTCATAAACCGGAACGAGGATGCCGCCTACCTCACGCCTCAGATGGTGGAGGCACTTTACCCGGAGCGCACCGCCTCCGCGCAGACCAGATCCTACTGTGATTATGATTTCAAGACTTTGGTACTCAAGGAGTTCAAGGCGCACAGAAACTACGACTCCTGGTTTGCCGGCGGGTCGGAATTCTTCATCAAGTGCGGCTCCTTGAACGGCTTCACCGCCCAGACGGAAGAGGAACTGAAACTTTACTATCCTTCGGTCACGGACCTGATGGTCAACGTGAGACGCAAGCAGGTGGGAAGGACGCTCCGGTTCAACACCGTGCTTGTCTCCGAGTGGACTCCTCAGCTGGAGGAATGTGTCTTTCTGATGATCGAGGATGACGGCGGCAAGCAGACCTCCTGGAAAGCCAGCGGTGTGGTGAAGATCAAGTCCAGATCCTACGGCTTCGAGGTGGAGCTTCCTTTCCGCCGCAATGACGACCTTGTGTGGCGCGGCAAGCTTTCCAGCAACTATTTCGAGAAGTACAACGGCAAGCCGAACCGCTTCGGCGATGTCAGCGTCACCTTCAGTTTCCTGTAGCCACTGACAGTTTGACCATTTCACAACCCCGACGCTTCGGCAAGGTACGGTCGCTGAGACTGTCGAGGCGCCGGGTTATGTTTTGCACGGAATATTGTGGAATCAAAAATAATACCTATATTTGTATGCCGGTAATTTTAAGACTGTTCGGTTTCACGTTTTACTTTTTTAGCAGGGAACACGAACCGATCCACGTGCACATTGAAGGCGCTGATGGCTATGCTGTCTATGACTTGAGAAAAGATAGGTTTGTTCAAAGGACAGTAAGTAATATCAAGGCGGGAGATCTGAAAAAGATCGAGATGGTATTGGATGAGAACAAAGAGATGATCATTCGAACTTGGAATAGTTATTTTGATAACATAAGGCGATGAAAATAAGAAAAATATGGTTTGATGAGCGGTTCCTGTACGGAGAGGATGAATCCGGGAGTGTCTTCCGTCAGTCTTTGTTGTGGTATCGTGCCCTGCGTAATGCCGATGAAAAGCAACGAGAGCATTACCGGATCGGCTTTGAGGGCATTCATTGGCCGGATCTGAATGTGGATGTCAGTTTTGAAAGCTTTACATACAAAGACGCTATGCCGACCCCGTTTCAGGAATTCTTCCTGAAACACAATGAAATCAATATTTCCGGATTCTCTGAATATGCCGGCATAAATCCCACCCTGTTCCGGAACTACATTAATGGCTTCAAGCGTCCTTCCGCCGCGAGGCTTCAGCAGATACAACAAGCACTTAAGGCATTGGCGGAATCCTATTCCAGTGTTCATTTTGCCGAATAATATAGGATTGTCGAAGGCGAGGGGTACAAGATGCTGATCCTTGGCTTGGTAAGCGTTATTGCCTGCTGATGGGAACTACATTGAGGCAGTCCGGCTCTTTTGTTCGGCGTTGTCCAGGTAAGCCACGGACGGCTTGTCCGAAATACTCATTGCCGGGAAGAGAACATGAACGGATTTGAAATGTTCCGTAAATAGGGATTTTTCACTTAAAAAATTTTTACTTACGGAATATTTGTATAATTTTGTATTAATTAACGCTATATGAGAATCGTTTCGCATAGAAAACTGAAGGAATTCTACGAGCAAGCCGGGCATGAGGATGCGAGGATACCACTTGAGCGTTGGTACCATACCGTTGAGGAGGCAAAGTGGCATTCTTTCGCGGAAATGAGGATGTTCTTTGGAACGGTTGACTATGTTGGGAACCAACATTATGTTTTTAACATCGGCGGCAACAAGTATAGGTTGATTGTGGTTGTTAAGTTTGTGATGGGTTATGTTTTCATACGTTTCGTCGGCACTCATCAGGATTATGACAAAGTTGATGCTTCAATTATATAGGAGGGTATGACTATGAGGATAATCACAGAAGACCAGTATAGATTAGCTCAGAAAAGAGTGGAGGATCTGCTTCCTCAGGTTGATGACAGCACACCATTGGATGACCCCAAGGCCATTGAGCTGATGATGATGTCTGACATTGTCATTGATTATGAGAGTGAGCATTTCCCTATAGCGAAGCCAAGCGTCGCTGAGCTTATCGCGGACGGCCTTAAAGAGAATCATATTACCCAGAAGCAACTTGCGGAAGAGCTGGGAATCAGCACGACGCGCGTGAACGATTTCGTGTCGGGAAAATCAGAGCCGAATCTGAAAACAGCCGGACACATCTGCCGTTTTCTGAAGATACGTCCCGCCGCGATGCTGATGCTCTGATCGGCGGCAAAAATGCGAACCCGTAGGCGCTTGTCAGATCGTGCACCAGAAGGTTACGACGAAAGGGATGGAGAACTCCAGGACGAAGCCGTGGAAGAGGGAGACCACGGAATATTCCTTGCCGGAGGTGGCCATTATGATCGGGAGGGTGGTGTCCATCGAGGTGACTCCGCCGGCGGAGATCGGGGCGAGCGGGCCGCAGAACCTGGCGAGGAGCGGAGCCAGAAGCAGCGTGGCCATCTCCCTTATGATGTTCGACAGCAGGGCGATGGTGCCGAGTTCGGCACCGCGGTAGCCGGTTATGAATATGCTGGAGAGGGAGTAGTAGCCGAATCCGGATCCGACTGCGAGACAGTCTGTGGCCGACCTGGATGACAGGATCAGCGAGGCGGCCAGCGCGCCGGCAAAGGTGCCGATTATGGTGCCGACCGGAAGCAGGGCCATCCTGACATCCAGGGATTTGAACTTGGAGACTATGCTCTTGTCGCTCCCGACGCCAAGGCCCACGAAAAAGAGCAGCGCGCAGAGGGCGTAGAATGTCAGATCGCCCCCGACGAATCTTTCCGGCACTATGCCGGACAGGCCGGCGAGGATGCCGAGGACAAAAAAGCCCACGATCACAAGACTACCTTTCATGACTCTTTCTTGCAGGATTTAATGTAACGCCACAGAACCCAGGCCAGCAGGCAGCTGCCGACCGTTGACAAAACCGCAATGACAAGAGCGTCCAGCCCGAGCGACGGAAGCGCCGAGATGATCTTCCTGTTGCCGCCGACCTCGACGCCCAGAAGAAACAGAAGCGCCCAGATCAGGACGGTCACCGTTTTCGAAGCCCATCCGCAATCGCGGTTCCTCAGTAGCCATCCGACCGCTATCCCCGCGAACATACACAGCAGTACTGTAAACATACCCCATACTCAAATGATGCGCAAAGATAGCAAATATTCCTTCCAAAACAGCCTATGGGAAGACGGCTGCAAGGTCTCTGCTACCTGGAGGCGAGGATGTTCGTGGCGGCGTAGGAGAGGGCGGCGTAGAAATCCTCGCCGAAGACGGCGGTGAGGGGTTCACGGAGAAATTCGTAGACGCGGATTCCTTCCCGGCGGCCTTTCTCATAGGCATCCTTGCATATTCCCCAACGATGGAGATTGAGCGCCTTGCCGCCGCCGGTGAGTCTGGTGACGCGTACCGGGTAGAGCCAGCAGGACTGAGGCTTGCGGAACTTGCAGGTTCCCTGGAAGAAACACCTCTCGATGGAGCAGAAGCAGTTCCCGTCCTCGTCGAATGTGGTGTAGGCGCACTCCTCGGTCTGATCCACGACGGGCGTCACGATGTCTCCGTCACGGTCGATGGAGAAGAAACCCTCCCTGCCGATCTGCGCGCGGCCCTGCGGCCTCATGAGTTTTGAATATACAGGATAACCCTCTTCCAAAGGCTCCAGCTCTGACTCATCCAACGGGGCTCCGCTGTCCCCGATGATGCAGCAGCAACCTTTGCACACTGCGTAGTCGCAGGCGAAATATTCAGTTACAACCTCTTCTGACACAAGGACATCACCAATCTGGATGATGGTCCCGAACTTATTGTTTGACGACATATTCGATTCTCATTCCTTCGGACAACGCTCCGAAGATTTCCTTTACCTTGTCGGCGGAGACACTGCCGATCCTGCCGGCATAGCCCGTCAGCACGTCCTTACCTCCGGAATAGCGCATCAGAACCGCGTCGATGTAGTTGTCCGGATCGGCGAGATAGGTCGAGTAGCTGTTGGTCAGCAATGACTTGCATGCCGCAAGCTCGGCGGGAGCTATCGGATTTGAAAGCACGTTCTCGATTACCTTGCGGGCCTCCACGAGGGAACGCATCGGCTGATCCGAACCGCTTTTCACGCCGTAGGGGAGGCCACACTCCGGCACCGGAGTGCAGGTGAAGATCAGCTCCAGAGCCTCCTGAGGCCAGATGCTGAAACGATCGGACATCCTCACGCTGAATCCATGTTCGGCCATCACTCCGGTCAGACGACGCTGGAGCGCAAGACCGGCGACCTTGAATGCCATGTAGTTCTCTGTCGTGAACGGTTCGGCGCACGCCAAGGCCACGCTGAGGCTGACAGGGGAATCCTCTCTTGTGTAGGTCGTGGATCCGCTGCGAAGCTTGTAGGGGTTGAACTGGCGGACAGACTGGGTCTTGCTCACCCTGAAACCACCCAGGTACTGGCAAAGAATCTTCTGGACGGATTCGGCGGACAGATCCCCGAGCAGGACAAGCACGCCGTCATTAGCCCTTATGAACTGGTCGTCGAAGAATGCCGAGGCGACATCCAGCGTGCGCGCCGTAAGGCCGGTCGGAGTCTTCACCGAGGAATAGTTGTAGTCCTGGTACATGAGACTGTCCAGATAGGCAGGCTTAAGGGATGCGAGTTCCATCCTACGCCACGAATCGAAGGCCTGCACCGAAGGTCTCCTCAGATTGGCGGCAGAGAGCAAAGCCTTGAGAGTCAAGACAAATCTGTTGGATTGCGCCGACCCGTAGAGTCTCGTGTCTGATGTCGAGACAGCGCAGTTCATCTCCACTCCGTTGGCTCTGAGGAGCTTGTCGAAATCTCTTCCGGACATGCCCGCGATGTTGCACAGGCCGAACATGTCCGAGAAGAAGGCTCCCTCGCCGCGGCGCAGATCGCGCACGGTGGAGAAGCCACCCTTGATCATGAAAGAGTAGCTGAACCTTCCGGATGTAGGCATCTTCTTGTAAATCACCTTCATGCCGTTGGAGAAAGTCCACATCTCTCCTCCGGAGACCGGTTCCGGAGACACGGACTTCATCTTGACCTTGTTTTTCTCGTTCCACAGGGCGGACGTGTCCTTGATGGCCGTCCTCCATTTGTAGGAAGGCTTGTCCAGCAGAGAGACGCAGTCGGTGGCCGAGGCGAAAACCACAGGCCAGAACCATTCGTCGTAGTCCTCCTCGTCGCCTGTCCAGGTCACCTTAGGTGTCTTCATGTCCGAAAGCAGCGCCGCCGCATAGCTGTTGAACAGATCCGTCTCGGCCTCGGCTGACATATTCCTTGAGGAATAGAATGTCGCCTTGGTGGCCGGGGCGGCCAGATCAGAGCCATAGAGATAGGAAGAGACGCACCTTTGGACAAGCGCGTCGTTGGTCTGAGGCTTGTAATAGCCGCTCAGCACGGAGTTGCGTGCGACGAGATATTCCTTCACCTCGACCCCTTTCGAACAGATCTCCGACAGGACGGAAGCCACCGCCAAGGATGCCGGCATAAGCTGGCTCCGTGTGGTACGCACGCCCACGCTGAACATCTCGTCGCCTGAGCCAGAGGCACTTCCGAAATAATCCACCGTCAACTCCCGGGCAGGAATATCCCGCGTCATGAGGGACTCCCGCAGACGGACTCCGACAATCCCCCGGAGGGACTCGGAGAAAAGCTCGGAGATGAACGGCTGGATCGTGTTCATCTGGTCGTCCGGCGTCCTCGGGGAACGGAACGCAACCGTCAGCGAAGACTCCTTGGACGGGATGAATGAATATTCCGCCTCCTCCGAAGGTCTCCAGACATATTCCTTCTTCTTGTAGAAGGGAGTCCGGGAAGGCACCATCAAGGAGAAGACGTTCATTCTCTCGATGATGGCGGCAGGGTTGATGTCGCCCGCGATGATGACCGCGTGCGGACAAGGCTGGACCGAGATGAGGTCGAACAGCATCAGCAGAGTGGTGTCCGAGGCGGCCTGGTCGAAGACGGGGACATCGTCGAATCTGAATATGCTCGCTTCGTCCCTGAAGGAGACATAACCCTCCGGACGGCAGCCTATTCCTTTGCGGGACAGGAACTTGTAGGGAATCGTCTTGTTGAAGTGGGGCAGGGACGAGAGTTCTTTCCTCGCCGCCAGTGAGTCAATCCTTCCTTTTCCGACGAGGGCGAAATCGGCCACACCCTTCATCGAAGGGTTCGTCACAAGGTAGTAAGTGATTCCGTTTGTAAGATTGCCGGTGGTGACCGCTCCGTCCTTAGGAAAAACGGGCAGAGTCTGCGCTGGCATCATAATTGAAAAACCAAGCAGGGCAAAGCAAATAATTATTTTGACCGTATGACGCATCATTTCACCTCCTGTTAAAGCAAAAATAACCAATAATGTGCATTTGACACAAATTTTTATTACATTTGTGATTACTGCCATCATTATGGAATATAGTTAAACATAAATTTTTAATACAATGAAAAAGTTTATTCTCGCGATCGCGGCCGCGTTTATGGCCGCAAGCATGGTGTCCGCCCAGGACATGGCTCAGGCTACCGAACTCTACAATAATGGAGCCACAGCCATCTCGATGAAGAATTGGACCGAGGCTCTCGACTATTTCCAGAAGGCTCTCGAAATGGGTAAGACGATTGGCGCCGACGCCGATGAGCTCGTGACGAACTGCAAGAACGCCATCCCTGGTGTGGCTCTTGAGATCGCCAAGGATCTGATCAAGGACAAGAAGTACGAGGAGGCTGAGACGAAGCTTGCTGAGGTAGAGAAGATCGCCACTGAATATGAGAATGCCGAGGTTGCCGAAAGGGCGAAGGAACTCGTTCCGCAGATGTGGATGCAGAAGGGCGTGGACGCTCTCAAGCTGAAGGACTTCGCGACTGCGGCTGACGGATTCGCAAAATCCTACGCCATCGACACGACCGCCGGCAGGACCGCTCTTCTTCTGGGCCAGGCTCTCGGAGCCCAGGGCAAGACCGAGGAGGCCATCGAGGCTTTCCAGCACGCCGCTTGGAACGGAGAGGAGGCTGAGGCCAAGGAGCAGATGTCCAACATCTATGTTAGGCAGGCCAACGCCGCCCTCAAGGGACAGAAGTTCGCCGATGCCGTGAAGGCCGCTGATAAGGCCAACAGCTATTCCGAGAACGCCACCGCCTACCTCATCGCAGGTCAGAGCTCGCAGAAACTCAGCAAGAACGCTGACGCCATCAAGTACTTCGAGAAGTATCTTGAGATGAAACCGGACGCCAAGAACGCCCCTGCCATCACCTTCACCGTAGCCGCTCTCTACCAGGGCGCGAAGAACAACGCCAAGGCTCTTGAGTTCTACAAGAAGGTTCAGGATGATCCTAAGTTCGGCGACCAGGCCAAGCAGATGATTACTTCCCTCAGCAAGTAATCAATGGAATTTCTCGAATTGCTTGCTCCGGCAAGGAATGCTGACATCGGCATCGCGGCGATTGACTGCGGTGCCGATGCCGTGTATATCGCCGGGCCTGCGTTCGGGGCACGACAAGCCGCCGGCAACTCCATGGAGGACATCCGGAGGCTCACTGAGTATGCCCATCGCTTCGGCGCACGCATATTCTTGACTCTCAACACGATTCTGTTTGACGATGAGCTTGCCGAGGCGGAAAGGCTTCTTGCCGAGGCCAAGGATGCGGGAGTTGACGCGATCATCGCCCAGGATCTAGCCGTCTGGCAAATGACGGATCTTCCAGTCCACGCGTCCACGCAATGTGCGGTCAGAACACCGGAGAAAGCCGGATTCTATGAAGGTCTCGGCGCCTCCAGGATTGTTCTGGAGAGGGAAATGTCGCTTGAGCAAATCCGGAGCGTAAGGTCAGCTGTCGGCTGCGAACTGGAGTTTTTCGTCCACGGCGCGCTTTGCGTCTGCTACAGCGGCCAGTGCTACATGTCCGAACGGATCAGCGGGCGGAGCGCCAACAGAGGGGAATGCATCCAGGCCTGCCGGTCTCTCTACGACCTCGTGGACGATTCGGGCAGGGTGCTGGCGCGGAACAAGGCCCTGCTGTCGCTGAAGGACTACAACCTGGTGGACAGGCTTGCCGATCTGGCGGATGCGGGAATATGCTCGTTCAAGATCGAGGGGCGGCTGAAGAGCGTTTCCTATGTGCGGAATGTCGTGCGGGCATATTCATCGGCATTGGACAAATTGGTCGCCGTGAATCCGGCAAAATACCGTAGGGTGTCGTTCGGGCGATGTGAGGGTGGATTCGCGCCGGATCTGGGCAAGACATTCAACCGTGGCTACACGCAGCTGTTCCTTGACGGAAAACGTTCAGGCCGATGGTCTTCGATGGATGCGCCGAAATCGATCGGCGAGGAGGTCGGGACGGTGGTCTCCGTCGCTCCGGCGAGTGGTTCCGCGCGGGGTTTTAAGAGTGGTTCCCCGGCCATGGGCCGCCGTGAGGCCATGGGGGACATCATCGTCACCGTCAGGCTAAGGGATCAAAGTGTGCGTCTGCAGAACGGAGACGGTTTCTCGTTCATGGCCAAAGGCCGCGGAGAGATTGTCGGTTTCCGGGGTGATGTCTGCCAGGGGAGCCGCATAATCTGCCGCAATGTCCAAGGTCTTTATCCCGGCGCGAGGCTTTACCGTAACCTCAGCGCCGCCTTCGAGAAGGAGTTGGAGTCCAACCTGCCGTCCAGGACGATTCCGGTCGAGGTGGACGTGGCTGTGCGGTCGGATAAACAAATATATTCATTGAAAATCAAGGCCCAAAGTCAGGATGGACGAGTCGTGGAACTGGAGCGTGAGGCCGGAACGCAGGTGGCGGAGAATGCGGAGAGGATGCGGTCGTTGTTCTCGGCCCAGATTTCCAAGGCTTCGGGAATATATTCATTCGCTCTTCGCTCCCTTGACGCCCCCGACGGCGCACTGCCTTTCCTTCCCGCGTCGGCTCTGAACGCCATCAGGCGCGATGTGGCCGCCGCACTTGAAGGAATCCCGTGCAAGGCCGTCCCCCTGCCGGCAAATCCTGGCAGAGGAATGTCGGATGCTTCCAAAGTTCTTGATATTCAAGATAATTCATCAGATGACGTACGCCTGACGTACAAGGCCAACGTTGCCAACCACCTCGCCCGTGAGACCTATCTCTCCCTAGGCGCGGTTTCGGTGGACAATGCCTTCGAGCTCTCCCACCGCCCCGATGCCGAGCTGATGCGCACCAAGTACTGCATCCGCCATGAACTCGGCCTCTGCCCGGTACATCCAAACGCCAAAGAGCTCCGCCCGGCTTCCGGATTGGCAACCTCGCCGGCGACCACCTCGCCCAAACCTTCTTCCGCCGCCCGTCTGTTCCTGACCAACAACGGCAAACGTTACCCCCTGTCCTTCGACTGCTCCCGCTGCGAGATGATCGTCAAGGCGGACAGTAAGTAAGCCGGCATCTTCGATAACGGTCTTTAGGCCTTGTCGTTCTGGGCCAGCAGGGCCATCGCCGCGTCGTAGTCGGCGGCGTTCACCTTGACCTCCACGGGATCAACATAGTTCAGTGAGACGTAGGAGGAATTCTCCCCGAACACTGCGGCAGGGATGCCGTTCTCGTTGAGCATGCCCGCTGTGATGTGGGCGCTCATCGCTTCGCTGAATTTGGCGACAGTCTTGAGTTCTTCTGCCATAGTCTTTGAATATTAAAGGTTTATAGTTGTGTGCCTGTGACGCTCATGCGCCACGCTGACATATTCATAGCTCATCTTTCCTCGCTTGCGGAGGGGTCTCAGTCCTCGTCGGCCGCGCGGAACTTGTACTCCAGGCCGCCGACAATCCGCACCACCTCTTTGGTGAGTCCCTCGACCTCGAAGCCACCCATCTCGCGGGTCATCGTGATCCTGTCCTCCATCATCTTGACCAGGGCGCTGAACTTCGAGCGGAGTCGGAAGGTCATGTTCTCGCCGTTCTCGCTTTCGAGACGGTAGCCGCGCGCTTCCATATATTCAATAATCCCGCCACGGATGTCGGAGAACTCGCCGTTGATTATTGCGGATCTTTTGATGAACCCGAACCGCGGGTAGAATGCCGACACGAATGCGAACAGCAACGCAATCTGCCACAGTGACTTGTAGCCGTCCCTGAACATCAGGCTGACATCCGGCTTGACTACTCCGATAAGCACCAAGGCCGCCATGATGACCACGAACAGGAAGGTGAAATAGAAAAAGTATTTGACGGATCTTACAAAGTATTTCATAAATAGTCCGATTTTTGCTAACCAAACAAAGATATGAAATAGTTTTGTTATTTTTGTGTCGTTAAACATTAAATCGGAAGATTATGGCAGAAATAGATCCTATCCAGGAGCGCCGTGAGCGCGAAGAGCAGGAAAGAAAGAATGAAAGCCTCAAGAAAACTATGTGGGCTCTTGTGGCTGTGGCGGTGCTGCTCGCCGCGGGACTTGCCTACATTTGGTTCTCAAAGTCCAGCCTTGTCAAGGACCTTAACGCTGAGAAGGAGGACCTTACCCAGCAGATGATCGCCCTCAAGGGTGACTACGACAGCCTTTCATCTGACTATGCATCGATCAACAGCCAGCTGGACTCCTCCAAGGAAGAGGTCAACCAGTTGATAGAGAGGATCCAGAAGACCGAGGCCACGAACCGTCGCAAGATGCGTCAGTACGAGAAGGAACTCGGAACCCTTCGCAGCATCATGAGAAACTACATAGTGCAGATTGATTCGCTCAACACATTGAACCACAAGCTGACAGCCGATGCCGCTGCCGCGCGCCGCGAGGCCGCGGAGAGCCGTGCGGAGAACGCTGACCTCAAGGGACAGGTCGAGAACCTTTCCGGTCAGGTGGCCGCCGGTTCCGTGATCAAGTCAAGGGGACTGAGCGTCGCCGCCTACAACGGTTCCGACAAGGTTACTGACCGCAGCAGCAGGGTGGTAAGGCTCTTGGCCTCGCTGAGTCTGGTCGAGAACGATCTGGCTCCGAGGGGTCCGGTGAGAGTCTACCTGCGCGTGAAGGATCCGGACGGGATTCTCCTGACCAACAGCAACCAGACATCGTTCACGTTCAACGGACAGACGATGGTCGCATCCGCATCCCGTCAGGTGGACTACGAAGGAAAGGAGGTCGAGCTGAGCATCTACCTGAACGACATCCCTTCCTATCAGGCTGGCATCTACACGGTTGAGGCCTACACGACCCAGGCTTTCCTCGGCAAGACCGAACTCTTGCTCCGCTAACCCGTGATCTACCTCCATGTCCCTTTCTGCGGAAGTTTCTGCACTTATTGCGACTTCTATTCGGAAATCTGTCGCGGCGGGCGGGCTTTCAATGAATATGCGGACGCGGTCCTGAAGGAAGTCAACGATCGAAGGGAGGAAATTTGCATGAATATGTCCGCTCCCGGAGCGGTCAACACTCTCTACATAGGAGGAGGCACCCCATCGGTGCTTCCTCTTGATGTTTTGTCACGGATTGTCGGTGCGGTTTCCCAGACTGAACGGCTTTCTTTGGTCACTGAGCCTGTCGAAGTGACCACCCCGACAGAACTCTTCGATGAGTTTACCGTTGAAGTGAATCCCGAAGATATAGTGGAAAAAGGCCGTGAATATGTCCGCGGACTTCTTGCCTTGGCTGTGAGCAGGGTCAGCATGGGGATCCAGTCATTCAACGATGACATTCTCCGTTGGATGAACCGCCGCCACGATGCAGGGAATGCCGTCAAGGCTTTCCATATCCTTCGCGAAAGCGGAGTCCGGAACATCAGCATTGACCTGATCTTTGGCATATCCCAACTGACGGACGAGACCTGGAAAGACACGATCGAAAAGGCCTTGGAACTTTCTCCAGAGCATATTTCGGCCTACCAACTGTCAATAGAGGAAGGAAGCGCCCTTGCCAAGATGGTAGCCGACGGGCGTTACGTTGAGGCTTCCGAGGAACAATGTCGCCGGCAGTACGACATCCTGTGCAGATGTCTTGGGCGGTCCGGCTACCATCATTACGAAATCTCCAATTTCGCAAAGCCCGGCTTCGAAGCCGTCCACAACAGCGCCTATTGGCGCCGGGCACCGTACATCGGCCTCGGCCCAGGCGCCCATTCACTGACCGGCGACATCCGCTCCTGGAACAGTCAGGAACTTCCGCACAGAAGTACGGACGGTTCCCCGGCGACATATTCAAGAACCTCCGAGACCCTTTCGCCCGAGAACATCAGAGTAGAGAGGATCATGCTCTCCCTCCGCACCGACAAAGGCTTGGAAGCCGCGGAACTATATTCATTGGCCGACCGCGCGGTCATTAATTCCCTTTTGAGTGAAGGTGCCCTTGAGAAGCAAGGCGGCAGCATCCGCATCCCCGAATCCCGCCTCTTCACCTCCGACGAGATCCTCCGCGAACTGATCTGATACTCCGCTTGTCCCTTTGACCCTGCCGCAAAAAAAATTGGACTCCGGCGTACCCTGTCGTGATTGATGTATCTATCAAAGTTATAATGTCTTACATTGTAAATATGACATTTTATCATTTTATGATAATCATTTTATGATAAAAATGCGCTTTGTCGAAGGTGGCGACCGTGTCAATGAAGCCTCAAGGAGTGGTTTCTTCGGGGGTATCACCGAAAATATTTCTGTTTTTTATGAATTCTATATGTTTCTTTCTGTTTCCTTTCATTAGGAATGCCTAACTTGCGGTCGTGTTCCGGGAGGAATCGCGGGACATTTTGACAAACAGACATGATTCACTTCAACTATGGAGACTTCAGAGAGAAACGAGGCCGTCAGGCGGAAGGCCGATGACCAGACTACCATTAACCAAGAGACCATTGAACATGAGGGTGTTAACCAAAGGACCGTGGATGGGCAGGAAGCCGCTGACTGCCCGGACGCGGCATCGGAGGAGGAGCAGTACCTTAAACGCTACCGCCACTGCCGTAGACTGATTGAGAACGACGGGCGGTTCATCGGGATGACCGACGAGGAGAAGGATGCCTACGCGCAGCGGCTCGCCACGCCGGAGTACCTTGATTTGACCTGCGACTGGGCGTTCAAGTACCTGTTCCAGAGCCACCCGGATCTGCTTGTCCGGCTCCTCAATGACATCCTTCAGGAGGATATCATGTCGGTTGAGTTCCGGAACACGGAACTGACGGAGATGTCTCCACAGGATAAGAGGATACTCTTCGATCTTCTCTGCCGGACGCCGTGCGGGACGATCCTGGTCGAGATGCAGAGGACGTCGCGTTTCGACCAGCGCGACCGTCTGCTCTTCTACGGCTCAAGGCTGGTGACCAGACAGGTGAAGCGCGGGGATGAGGAATATGCCCTGACACCCGTCAAGGTCATCTGCATAATGAACTATGAGGACGATCATCCGGACTCGCCGGAGGGGAAGATCCTGTACCATTACAGACTGCGTGAGGTCGAGTCGGCCGAGCCGTTCGGCGACCGGATGTCGTTCTATCTGTTGGAGTTGCCGAGGATAATGCGCTACACTGATGAATATGACAGTCCTGTGGCAGCATGGTGCCGGATATTCAGAAATTTCGCTATATTTGCGAAGTCGAGGTCGGAGAAAGACGCTGAGTTTGAGAGGTTAGAGCGGGCGATGCGTGTCAGCGGCCTTGACGACCAGGAGATTGACAACTATTTCAGCGATATGATGACAGAAAAAGAGATGCACCCGTACATCAAAGGTGCCGAGCAGCAGGGCTACCGCAAAGGCTTTAAGGCCGGTGTCGAGCAAGGCACGGCGGAAGGCGTAGAGAAGGGTATAGAGAAGGGTATAGAGAAGGGTATAGAGAAGGGTATAGAGAAAGTCGCAAAGTCTATGCTGTCGTTAGGCATTCCGGTTGAACAGATCGGGATTGCCACAGGGCTGTCTCCGGAGAGGATTGAGACTTTGAGACAGGACTAAGAAATGTTTTTGATTTGTTTGAAAGTCTTTCAATCTACCTGATCGATCCGGCTACGATGTTGGCCACGAGGGCGCGGAGGCGGCCTACGCTGCCTTTGTCTTCGGGATGTACGCGGTGGGTCAGCAGGATTATGGCTGTCTTGGTCTCGGTGTCGATCACGATGGATGTGCCGGTGTAGCCTGTGTGCATGATAGTGGTCTCCGGATTGAATAGATCCCCGCGGAGGCCACTGTGGGAGCTCTTCTTGTCCCAGCCGAGGGCCCGGCCCACTGAAGGATCGTTCTGTGGAGGGATCGTGGCCATCAGCCTGACTGTCAGAGGGCTGAGTATTCTGGTGGATTCAAGGGAGTTACCCTTTTTGTCAACGAGGCAGCCGTCGTTCATGATGGCCGCGCAGATCACGGACAGGTCCTCGGCGTTCGAGAACACTCCGGCGTTGCCGGAATTGCCGCCCATGATCATTCTGGCCATCGGATCGTGAACCTGTGCTACCAGTGGCTTGCCGTCAGCCTGAACCTCTGTAGGAGCGCAGAGTCCGGCCAGTTCGGCCGAATTGCTGGCCGCGGGGGTGTAAATCAACGGGAAATAGCAGGTATGCCTCAGTCCGAGGACATCGAAGACATGTTTTTGGGCATATTCATAAAGCTTCTCTCCGGTCACTCTTTCGAGGATTCTCTGAAGGGTGACGAAGTTCAGGCAGCTGTACATAAAGTCGGTGCCCGGGCGGAAGTTCCTTTTGATCTCGGTGGCGATGTACCACTCCATTTTTTCTGGGTCGTTTCCGCCATATTCCTTGACGAACGTGTCGGCGTTGATGTAAGGTGTCAAGCCGGAGGAGTGTGACATAAGGTCGCGGATGGTGATGTCCACGGTCTCTCCACTTTCCGGATCCTTCCAAGGCTTGAAATTAGGAATATACCTGTCCACATTGTCGGTGAGGCGTACGTACCCGTTCTCGATCAACTGCATGAAGGCGAGCGTCGTGCCCACGCATTTGCTGACGGAGGCGAGGTCGAAGAGCGTTTCGGTCGTCATCGGCTCCACCGTCGGCACCACGGACTTGTTGCCGTAGGCCTTCAGGTAGACGATGTCGTTCCCGCGCACTACGGAGAGCACGGCTCCCGGAATCTCCTTGGCCGCGATGGCGTCATTGATGACCCTGTCAACCTGCGCCAGCTTCTCCGAATCCATGCCGTGACTTTCCGGAGTCGCCTGCCTCAAGGTACCCTGAGCAAGGGCGGAAACAGCCAGAGCGGCAGCCAATGCGCTCACAATCAATCTTTTCATGACAAAATTTTATGAATATTCTTACTTCCCCTTCACGGGCTTTGAACCTAGAAGATCAAGGTGGCCTTGATCGGATAATGGTCGGAGACGTAGGCCCTGTTCATGTAAGGCTTTGTGATGGTTTCGTACTCCGTGCAGCTGCTGAATCCCTTGAACCAGATGTAGTCGATGATCTCGTCGTCGGCAGCCTTGCCCCAATCGTTGAATGTTCCGTGGTGGTCTGTCTTGAACGCCACCTCACGCGCGTTCCGCATGACTTTCTTGAGGTCATCGAACTCAGGACGCTCGATTCTCATGTTGAAGTCGCCAGTCAGGATCATCGGGTAGTTCTCCGGGTTGATCTCGGCGATCCTGTCAACGATCAGCTTAAGTCCGTTCTTGCGGGCCTCCCAGCCGACATGGTCAAGATGGGTGTTGACGTAGTAGAACTTCCTGCCGCTGGCCTTGTCCTTCATCAGCGCCCAGGTCGCGGAACGGAAGCAGGCCGCGTCCCAACCTTTCGAAGGCTTCTCCGGTGTCTCGGAGAGCCAGAAAGTCCCCCATTTGATCAGCTTGATGGTCTTCTTGTTGTAGAAGATGGCCATAATCTCGCCCTCCTTCCGACCGTCCTCACGGCCTACGCCGATTCCTTTGTAGCCAGGGCAGTACTCCTCAAGGTACTTGAACTGGAAATCAAGAGCTTCCTGAAGACCGAATATGTCCGGCTTCTGATCCATGATCATCATCGCCGAGGCCGGGTAGCGGTATTGCCAGGAATTGGTGCCGTCGTTGGCCTTGCCGACCCGTATGTTGTAGGAGATCACATTGATGTCAGCCGGCTTGCCGCTCTTCGCCGCAGCGTTGAAAGGCAGCGCCAGCAATGCTGTCATAAGGACAAGAAACACTCTTTTCATAACAATATATGTTTAATTATTAATTCGTAGTCATCATGTAGACTACAAATTTAATAATTTGCGCCAATATAGCCTTGTATTATTTCAGATATCGCTAGCGGATCCAGGCATCCGGAGGCACGCATCCGGAAGGAAGAGGGTGATAGGGTTGAGAGGGTTGGTAGGCTTGATAGGTGTAACTTTTGCAGGTAGACAGTCCTTTTTCCGGCCTTTGTCACAAGAGTGCCCACAACGCCGTTCCCCAGCCCTTGTCCAAAGACAGAATTGCGCCCGAAGCCCTCACCGGAAGGCTTCTGGCAGCGTATTCTGTGTAATTTTTTTACGTCCGATTGGAGCAGCACGGGGTGGATGCAAAAGGTCAGATTAGATTATTTTTTGTCCAAAATGGTAGTTTTTCTGTGATTTTCCTTTATCTTTACGAATGATAGCACGTATGATTATGAACCGGTCGGAAAGGAACCTGACGGCTGAAAGGAATATGTGAAAAAGCAGCACTATAAAAATGCAAAAATGTAGCAATATAGCAATGTGGTAATGTGGCAATATAGCAATCTAACAACCGGCGCGGCGGGCAAGGCGTGACATCAATCCATAAACATAAACATAAACATAAACATGTTAAACATGTTAAACATATGATACAAACCATCACCTATCTAATTCAAGAACAGTATGAACAAAAGTCTAACTAAACCTCTCATTCGGCCGCTTGGCGGCCGATGGGCAAGAGTGTGTCTGACGGCGCTGCTCACCACGGTCGTCACCGTCGGCGCACAGGCGCAGGCTACCTGCGAGAGCGGCACGCAGGCGCGGACTACCGGCCAGGGAGGCGCACAGGCGCAGACTGCCGGCGAGAGCGGTACGCTGACGCAGACGCAGGCGCAGACGTGTGCTGCCGGGAGGGGAGGCGCACAGGATCTGGCCGCGGGCGGCGAGATCGTCCTTACGCCGCCGCGGGATCTGAACAGCGAGCTGCGCCACCGCACGTGGAGCTTCTACACGCAGGGCGGGCTGTCCTGGGCCACCGGCGTGTGGTACCGGAACATCGACGCGAAGAGGAGCTACAGGCAGTCGGCGGCGGCCGGCGGCGGAGTCGATTTCACCATCCGCCCATGGGTGCGCGTGGGAGCCGAGTACATCTGGTCGCGCTACCGCCGCGAGCAGCGCCTCTCTGCGCTCGACACCAAGGCCATGCCCGTGAAGGCCTACGGCAACTACATGATGAACCTCCACAACGCCAAGCTCGGCGTGGGCCTCAACCTCATGGAGATATGGCCGGAGCGCCGGGCGCAGTGGCTCAACATCTGGGCCGGGACGGGCGCGGGCTACACCTTCGGGCGCGGCAACGAGTACGGCATCCATTTCAGCAACACCCTGACGCAGGGCGGCCAGACAACCCCGCTCACCGGCGGCGCGTCCATCAGCAACGACGACGCGATAACGATCACGGGCAACGTCCGCACGACGAACCGCCACGAGAGGTTCAACGCATTCTACATCCCCGCCTCGCTCCACGTCGAGGCCGACCTATGCCGCCGCCTCACCGTCGGGCTGAAGGGGGAGGCGGACTGGCTCCTGAATCGCGGGGACATAGCCCCGAAGGGGTACGCCTTCGCCCTTGTCACCCTGCGCTACAACCTCGTGCCAAGCCGCGCCAGGGTGCAGCGCGCCTACTACGAGGGCGAGATCTCCGCGCTTGGCGGCCGACTGGACGCCCTGCGTCTTGAGGCCGACCGGACCAGGGCGCGCGCCGACGAGGCCGAGGAGGCGCTCCGCCTGGCGGAGACGCGGAACGCCGACCTCCAGGGCCTCCTCTCCGACTGCGAGGAGTGCAGGGCCAGGGCCGAGGCCGAGGCCGTGGCCTCCGCCGCCCCTACGTCGCATTTCGTGCAGTTCGACCACAACAGCTCCCATGTGGGCGGCGCCGAGGCCGAGCGCCTGAGAGCCTTCGCCCGGAGCGTCCGCGGCGAGAGGCTCGCACTCGTGGCCGAGGCCAGCACGCCGGGCGGCGAGGACTACAACGTCCGCCTCTCCGAGCGCCGCCTCCGCCGCGTGGTCGAGATCCTCGTCGGCGAGGGACTCTCCGCCGGCGACCTGCGGCCCGCGACCGCCATCGGGGCGAGGAACGGCAAGCCGTCGGCAGAGGGCCGCAGAGTGACCATCACCGTGGTCAAAGAGTAAGAAGTAACGCAATAACAACACGAACGCCCGCGCCCCGGCAGCGTTCCCTCCCCGCGCGGAGGGTCAAGGAGGGGCCAAAGACTTATGAAACGGATAAAACTCATTCCGCTCGCCGTCACCATGCTGTTGGCGGCACCCGCGTTCCTCACCTCATGCCAGGAGGACGCGCCAGAGATCAACTACACGATGAGCGTGTCGGTGACCAACGACTTCACCAAGGTGGTGGAGGCCATCGACAGGGGCTCCCTCAAGAACGAGGAGGCCATCGCTAAACTCGCGGCCGCCATCGACAGGATGAACTCCGACCAGCAGGCCAAGCTCCAGGCCATCCGCGATGTCCTCGGCTCGGTCAACACCACCCTCGAGACCAAGCTCGTCGCCATCGAGGCGGCGCTCAAGGCGCAGACCCTCTCGATGGAGGGGAAGCTGGATCTGATCAGGGGCGTCCTCGCCGACCAGAAAGCCGCCCTCGACACCAGGCTGGCGGCCATCGAGGCCGCGATGAGGGCGCAGACGCTGTCGCTGGAGGGCAAGCTGGACCTGCTCACCGCCGCGGTCGACAACCAGACCCTCAAGCAGGAGGAACTGGCGGAGAAGCTTGTCACCGCCATCGACAACCTCGGCGAGGGCCTTGGGGAGAAGCTGGACCAGATCAAGGGCGTCCTCGACGACCAGAACACCACCCTCAGGACCAAGCTGGAGGCCATCGAGGCCGCTATCAAGGCGCAGACGCTGTCGCTGGAGGGCAAGCTTGACCTCCTGGAGGCTGCCGTCAAGGCCCTGCCGGACTACAGCTCACGGCTCGAAGCCATCAGCACGGCCATCGCCAACCTGCCTGACTACGGCGACAAGCTCTCCGCCATCGAGGCCGCCGTCAAGGGAATGCCTGACTACGGCGAGAAGCTCTCCGCCATCGTGGCGTCCCTCAACGCGATCAAGGACCAGGCCGAGGCTCTCGGCACCGGCCAGACCTCCATCGCCTCGGAGATAGCCGGCGTGACCGACGCCATCAACGACCTCGTCGCCGAAGTGAACAGCGGCAACACCAGCGCCGCCGCGGCCCTCGCGCAGATCATCCAGAAGCTCGAGGAGCTCAAGGGCAGCATCGGCGGTGGCGGCACGACCCCAGGTGGAGGCGAAACCCCAGGTGGAGGCGAAACTCCAGGTGGAGGCGAAACCCCAGGTGGAGGCGAAACCCCATCCACGATGGAATATGTGGACCTCGGCCTTCCGAGCGGCCTGAAGTGGGCCAAGTGCAACCTCGGCGCATCGAAGCCGTCGGACTACGGCGACTACTACGCATGGGGCGAGACCGCACCTAAAAAAATATACAATTGGGTGACCTACAAGTGGATGAAGGCCGGCCAGTCCGATGAGAAGTACATAACGAAATACACCATCGCCGACGGCCAGACCGAGGCCATCTGGTATGACTCCGCCCGCGAATTCATCGGCGACAACAAGACCGTTCTAGACGCGACCGACGACGCCGCCACCCAGCAGCTCGGCTCGCCGTGGCGCATGCCGACAAAGGTCGACATCAAGGAACTTAAAGACAACTGCATCTGGACAAGGATTGAACAGGACGGCGTAAGCGGCTATCAGGTGGAAGGCCCGAACGGCAACGTCATCTTCCTGCCTGCCGCCGGCGCCCGCGAAGGTTCCGGGCTCCAATCTGCCGGCACCTATGGCAAATACTGGTCAAGTTCGCTCGACACGGCCTACAGCTACTTCGCCCGCTACCTCTGCTTCGATTCGGGCGCGCACGACTGGGTCAACCACCAATACCGTTACTACGGGTACTCGGTTCGTCCCGTTCGCCCATAAATTTGCCATGCCCCTACGGGCATGACGCAATAGAAGCAATCTGACTCCCTTCCCGCCAGCCCCGCCGCTGGCGGGATTTATTCATTGGATTATTTTCGCTATATTTCCTCTAAAAAACTGTTTCTTTCTTATGTGACAGGCGTAAAAATCGTAGATTTTTATGTAAGTTTGCTGAATCGAGGTCGGAGAAGGATGCGGGATTCTGCAGGCTGGAGAGAGCGATGCGTGTCAGCGGCCTTGACGACAAGGAGAAGGATAACTATTTCATCGCTATGATGACAGGAAAAGAGATGCGTCCGTCCATAGAAGGATCCGGGCAGCAAGGCTACCACGAGGGCATCAAGGCTGGATCCGGGCAAGGCCGGGCCGAAGGACTTAAACAAGGGTTGGAGAAAGGACTTGGGCAAATCGGGATTGCCGCAGGTCTGTCGTTGGAAAAGATTGAGTCCATCAGGCATAGATAGACAATCGTCTCGATTCTACTGATAAAGTAATGCAATTATGGCAGCGAACACATTTGATGACTATGGCAAAGTGCAGGCGATCGACCTGCTTTTCAAGGACAGCGGTTTCAGGCGGGAGGATAGGAACGGATTCGAACCGGCGGCAGGAAGCCTTGTGTGTACGGCGTCGAGGGTCTTTGTGGAGGGGATAGATTTCGACCTGACATATTTCCCGCTCAAACATCTTGGCTACAAGTCGGTGGTCGCGGTGGCGGGGGAGAACTATGCCGGGATGGCTCATCCGAGGCTTCTGAGCGTCAGGCTGGGTGTCTCCGCCAAACTGGATTTCAGCCACATCAAGGATCTTTGGACGGGCGTGGTGACCGCCGCTAAGGAGCATGGATTCAAATCATTGGATTTGGATCTCGTCCCGTCTCCCAACGGACTGGTCATCAGTGTCACTGCAGCGGGGGAGGAGCTGAAACTGACCCGCGGACGGACGGTGAAGCCTCGGAGCATGGATCTCGTCTGTGTGTCCGGGAGTCTGGGAGCGGCCTTCCTGGGTCAGCAGATTCTTGAGCGGGGCAAGCGTGATTTCGACAGGAATGATGCCGCGCAGCCGGACTTGGAGAAGTACAAGATGCTGATCGGCAGCTATCTCAAGCCGGAGCTGAATGCTTCGGTGGTCTCCCGGCTGGAGGAGGCGCAGATCTATCCGTCCAATGGCTACCTTGTCTCGCATGGCCTTTCTGACGCGGTGAAAAAGCTCGCCAGAGAGTCCGGTCTCGGGGTGAAGATCTATGCCGACAAGATTCCGTTCGAGGGCAACAGCTTTTCCTCCGGCAAGGAACTGGACATCGACCCGATCTCCGCCGCCATGAACGGAGGCGATGATTTCCGGCTACTGTTCACGATCCCGATCCTTTCCGCCGAGAAGTTCCGCCGTGATTTCCAGACATTTGACATCATCGGCCACCTTGCCCAGCCGGAAGTAGGCACCGTCCTCGTGGCCCCTGACGGTCTGGAGCATCCTATCCTCGCCCAGGGATGGAAGGACGTGGAGTAGGCCGATGAAAACAACCAACATCACAGTCATTGCCGCGGCGCTATTGCTGATCCTGTCCTCTTGCGACACGGATCTGTTCAGGCAGATGGACAGGGCGCTGGACGAGGTGGAGAACGGGATGGGCTATGTCAACACCTTGGAGACCAGGGATGTGCGGAAGATGGCGGACTGGTTCGAGAGGCGGGGTGATGACTCCCGGAAGGGGAGGGCGCTCTACTGCCTCGGGCGCAACCAGTTCAATGACGGGGATTTCCCGGCAGCCATCGTCACCTACACGAAGGCTCTGGAGCATTCTGTCAAGGCGGCGGACACCTTGCGGGTGGCAAGAATATGTCAGGACATGGCCCGCACGTGCAACGCCTCCGGGAACTCCACCGACGAAATGATGTACCTTGCCCGCGCCGCGGAGGCCTACAAGGTGGTCGGATTCCAGCGGGAATCCCAGCAGGCTTTGTTGGAGATAGGTCAGGCGGAATCCGGATTAGGAAGGTACGATGCCGCCGAGAGCATATTCAAAAGCGTCCTTTTCGATGCCCACGAGATGCGGGACACCCTTCTGGAGGCTCGCTGCCTTGAGTCGTACGCCGCCCTTGCGATGAGCAGGGACACGCTGGATCCGGCGCTTGCCATCGACCTTCTCGGACGAGCCGCCGGCGAGCTGTCTTTCCCGCTCAGCTGCGCCGACAAGGGTATTCTGGCCTACGCCTATGCGGTGGCTGGCAGGCCGGGCGAGTCCCGGAAGTGGCTTTCGGAAGCCCGTTCCGCCGCCGAGACTGCCGCCGAGACCGCCGACGTGAACTTCAGGGAGTACCAGATCGCGGCCCGTTCCGGCGACTCCGCTAAAGCCCTGGCGGCCTTGGAGAAGGTCTTGGAATATGCCAACAGAACGCAGTCGGAGGCTCTTTCGGAGACCGTGGCCGCAAGCCAGCGCGACTATATTCAAGGACAGGCCGAGGCTGGCATGGTGAGGCTTCGGGCCGCCCGTCTGAAGCTTTGGGTGCTGGCTCTCGGAGCGTTGCTCGCCCTTGCCGCCGCTGCCGCCGTCTATTTTGTCCGTAAGGCGGAGGCAAAGCGGAAGCTTGAGGCGGAAAGGCTTGAGACAGAGAAATTCATGAATATCGCCGAAGACCTTCAGTCCCGTCTCTCCAGGCCGGTCTCCAAGTCTGGTCATAGGGAGATGGATCGCTTCAATGTCCTTGAGCGTCTCTGCGAGCAGTACTATGTCCACGAGGGCACGGACAACCTCCAGCCGAAGATCCTCAAGGAGGTCAAATCCATCGTAGAGGGGTTCCGCAGTGACAAGAAGACGCAAAGAGGGCTGGAGGCCATGCTGGATCAGACGATGGACAGTGTGATGTCGAGTCTCCGCGCTGAGTTCCCGTCGTGGAAAGAAGATGATTTCCTGCTTTTCTGCTTCACCGCCGCCGGGTTCTCCAGTACGACAATCTCGGCCTTGATGGGCAAGGACAAGAGCGTGATCTACAACCGTGTCTGGCGCCTAAAAGGCCGCATCTCGGCTTCGGACTCTCCGCAGAAAGAGTTCTTCCTCAGTGCCTTGGACAAGAAATAATAATCCTTATGAATATGAAAGTTTTGAAAACAGTAGCGGCGATTGCCGCGATCGTTGTGTCGGCGGGATGCTCCAGGCAGGCAGTAGGTGTGGATGAGTATCTTATCAAAGGAGTGGTCAGGAATATTCCCGACAGCACGGTCATTAGTCTTATGAGGAGCGATGGCCGGTTGGCGGTCCGCGTGGCCCAGGACACGGTCATCGGCGGTCGTTTCGAATTCCGGGACACGATCTCAGGCGGAGCTGTTCAGTTCGGGCTGTGCTCGTTCGGCAAGGGCTTCCCTAATAATATACTCCCGGTCTGGGTGAAACCGGGCGTGAAGGTCACGGTCACGGGTGATGACAACCTGCTGCTGACGTGGAGGGTAAAGAGCCGTCTTCCGGAGCAGAAGACCGAGAATGATTTTCTGGCAGTCCAGTTTCCGGAAAAGAGGGAGTCTCAGGTCTACGCCGTTGAAGAGGCTGACATGTTGAGGGAACTCAGGAGCCTCAGCGGTGAGGAAAGACGGGCCGCGTGGAGGAAAGTGGATTCGCTCAGAAGGCTTTGCAAGCCGCTGGACAGCATCGCCAACCATAAGGTTCTTGAATATATGAGGACGGCTCCTGTCACGACGAAATGGCTTGATGAGCTGGCTTTGCATGCCATGATGCTAAGTGGCGGCTACGGCAAGGCAGATTCGGCTCTGGTCTACGAGCTTTATTCCAGACTTACTCCGGAAGATCTGAAGACAAGGCAGGGAGAGGTGATCTCCGCGACCTTGAGTCCGAGGAAGGTTGTCGGGGTAGGTGACGGTCTCGTGGACGGCGACCTTTATGACACGGACGGCAATGTGCATCATCTGTCCGAGTTTTCCGGTAAGTACATCCTTCTGGATTTCTGGAGTGTGGGCTGCGGGCCGTGTATGGAATCCATTCCGGAGGGCAATGAGCTTGCAAGGGAGTTCGCTGACAGGCTGGCGTTTGTCCGACTGAGTGTGGATGGTGAGAAAACCTGGAAAAAAGTCTTGAAGATAGTCTTGAAGGAGGAAAAGTCGGATTGTGTCGAGTGGAATGAATTCAAGCCTATGGGCGCGGGCCTTTCCGCCTCCTATCAGGTAAACGGCATCCCGCATTTCGTCCTGATCTCCCCGGAAGCCAAGGTCATCGACATCTGGACCGGCTACGGCAAAGGCTCCCTCCGCTCCAGGCTCCTCCGCCATCTCGGCTCAGAATAACACCGGCGACAGTTTTAAGCGTTATTGTTCCCCAAGGGTGCCAAGTTGCACTCTGTGGCGACAGTTTTAGGCGTTATTGTTCCCCAAGGGTGCCGAGTTGCACTCTGTGGCTGCAATTATGGGCATTATTGTTCCCGGAGGTGACGGGGTTATAAATGCTGTAAATTGAACAGGCTCAGTGACCAGAGGGATTCCGGTCGCTGAGCCTGTCGAGGTGGTTGGGTGACGGGCTTAGTCGTTGTTCATCTGCGTGATGTCCGGCTTCCAGCGTTCGGAGTCACCGATCAGCCACTCGGCGTAGTAGTCGGCAAGGCGCCAGAAGAAATATTCATTCATGTCGCCGAAGCCGTGGCGCTGGCCCGGGAGGATGAGCATGTCGAAACGCTTGTTGGCGCGGATCAGGGCGTTGACCACGCGGATGGTGTTGGCCGGGTGGACGTTGTTGTCGATGTCGCCGTGCACCAGCATCAGATGGCCTTTCAGGTTGGAGGCTATCTCCGGATTGGTCTGGATGCTGTAGACGAAGGTCGTGTCGCCCTTGTCGATCTTCTCCAGGACACCGTGATGCTGCTCGCTCCACCAGCGGTTGTAGATGCTGTTGTCGTGGTTGCCGGCGCAGGAGACAGCCGCCTTGAAGAAATCAGGATATTTCAGAATGGCCGCCGTGCTCATGAATCCGCCGCCCGAATGGCCGTGGATGCCTACCCTGTCAAGATCGATGAACGGATGTCTCGCACCGAGCTGCTGGATGGCATATTTCTGATCCTCAAGACCATAGTCGCGCAGGTTGCCGTAGCCGTAGTTGTGGTACCACTTCGAGCGGTTCGGGTGTCCGCCGCGGTTGCCGACCGTGATCACGATCATTCCGATCTGGGCGAGCCTGTCGGTGCGGGTGAAGCCCCTGCTCCAGGAGATGTTGTTCGCCTCCACCTGAGGACCCGGATAAACATAGTCGCAGATCGGATAGACCTTCGTGGAGTCGAAGTCGTAAGGCTTGTACATCGCTCCGTAGAGGTCGGTGACGCCGTCGGCGGCCTTCACCTTGAATCTTTCCGGGAACTTGTAGCCGGCCTCGAACAGCAGGCTGAGGTCGGCGGTCTCCAGATCGGCGATCCGCTTGCCCGTCGCCGAGAACAGGGCCACGGCAGGTGTCCAGTCAACTCTCGAATAGTTGGCCACAAAGAACTTGGCGTCGTCGCTCGCCGTCGAGAGAACGTCCATGTCGTTCATGTCCAGCTGCTGGAGAGCGCCGCCCGTGAGCGGAACCCTGAACGTGTGCATCTGGTAAGGATTCTCGTCCTTGTTGACTCCGCATGCGCTCAGCAGGATGTAGCCCTCCTTCTCGTTCACCCCGAGGATGTCCTCTACGTGGAACGCCCCTTCGGTCAGATTCCTGACCAGCGTGCCGTCGCTGTTGTAGAGGTAGATGTTCGCCCATCCGTTGCGCTCGGACCAGTGGAGGATCTGCTTTCCGCCACCGATCAGGAACGGAGCGCGGTACTCCACGTAGGTCCTTTCCCTTTCGGAGATGATGGTCTTGGTGGAGTCGGAGTCAACGTCCACCCGGCAGAGATCAAGCCTCTTGAGGTCACGGCTCTGGCGCACCATGTAGAACCCGGTGTTGTCGCCAAGCCACTCGTTCTTCCAGTAGTCCAGGTAGTTGTCCTTGGCTGTTCTCCTCGCGCCTTGCAGTGACACCTCCTGATCCTTGAACGCCTGGCTCTTTATCTCCTTGAAGGAGGCTCCGTCGCGCGTGCCGTTCATCGTGAACAGGTAAAGGTAGCCCTTCGGCCCCGGCTCCCCTGGCATCTGGTACTTGTAGGTCTCCAGTTCCGGACGTTTGCCGCTGACGGAATTGATCACCCAAAGGTCATCCAGTTTCCTCACGTCCCACTTCATCGTGGCGAAACGTTTCGAGTCCGGAGACCAGACAAGCTCGCCCGGATAGTGCCTCTTGGTGGAGTCGGCCTCGGTGTCGCCGGAGTAGTTGCCGTAGCCGTAGCCGAACTGGCGGATGCCGTCAGTGGTCAGACGATGCTCCACGATGGTGCTGTCCTTCTCGTCCTTGGCCGCCTTGCGAAGGCTTGTGGAGTCCATCACCCAAAGGTTGGAACCCTTGGCGAAGACTCCGAACTCACCGTTAGGGGCGACGGAGGCCCAGCGAGGGTACTTGTCCTTCTCCTTGGCCACGGTGTCAAGCCTGGCGGTGGCGATCTCGTAGCGGAAACAGGTCGTGTCCCTGTCGTTCTTGAGGCCGGAGATGATGCTGAAAGTGAACTCCTTGTCATCCTTCAACCTTAAATCCCTGATAGGAAGATGCTTGGCCTCGAACGGGTAGCGGACGAACTCGGTCACCTGCATCGCGAGCCTGTCCATGTCGAACACCTCGGTCCTGGTGCCCTTGACAGGATCCACAATGTAGTAGCGGGTTCCCTGCGGAGTCCTCCAACTGTACCAGAACTTGTCGCTGTCCCTGAACCAGTTAGGGGTGATCTGCGTGGAGAACACCATCTGATTTACCCTCTTGGCCGAGAATCTCTCGGCGAGGGCGTAGTTGGCTTTCTGCGTCTGCGCGAAACCCGGCGCGCAAAGGAGCAGCGCCGCGCAGGCAAGTACGAAATTTTTCCTCATAAATATTAATGAATATGTTTGTTCAGTCACAATTCGGTCTCTCCCGCCTCAAGTCCCTCGCTCTCGGCTCTCAGGATGACGGTTCCGGGGCCCGTGCGCCTTACGATGACGCTCGCCAGGCCGCCGAAAGCCTTGATCTCATCGGAGCGGAACGGCGTGTGGCAGGTCGCGTCGCCGGCGTCCACGGCCACGATCTCACCCGGGCCGGAGATGCTGAACCTCAGCCTGTCGGACGCTGTCGGTACCATATTCCCGTCCCTGTCCGCTACCTTTACGTCCACGAAGACAATGTCTTCCGATGAATATGTCCGTGAACGTGCCGGAGCGCAGTCGCCGCCGAACTCCGTTGAAGGTCCGCTGCCATATTCACGAGCCATCAGGATCTTCGCCGGGCTTCCGCTTGTGGCGACGGCGCTCTCGATGGTCTTCCCGTCCGCGGTCTTGCCGACAACCCTCACGGTGCCAGGCTCATAGACCACGTTGTCCCAGAGGAAGCGATACTCGTTGGCTCCCTTGGCCTTTCTGCCGTAGGACTTCCCGTTGACGAAGAGTTCCGCCTCGGCGCAGTTCGTGTAGGCCTGCACCGGAGTGATCTTCCCCTCACGTCCCGGCCAGTTCCAGTGCGGCATCAGGTGCAGTACGGGTTCTGACGACCAGCGGGACTTGTAGAGCCAGTACCTGTCCTTCGGAAAGCCGGCGAGGTCGATGATTCCGAAGTACGAGCTTCTGGAAGGAGTAGCGATCGCTCCTTTCTCCTTCAGCTCCTTCTCTGCCCTGGCCTTGGCCTCCTCGTCGTGGAAGTTTGTCAGGATTGTGAGGTCGGCGTTGAAAGGTGTCGGCTCGCCGAGATAGTCGAATCCGGTCCAGACGAACTCTCCGAGGCAGGAAGGGTTCCTGTCCTCCTCCGCCCACTCCTGGTCAGGCAGCTGCCCCCACTGAACGGTGAACATGTCGAACGAACACACCTGGAAATTATCCAAGGCGCCATCTTCCTTGTCGCTTGGCGGGAATATGTACACACCTCTTGAGCTGACGGTCGATGCGGTCTCGCTTCCGAGGAACGGTTTGCCCGGATTGGCGGCGTGGAACTTGCCGTAGAGATGCGGCTTGTAGTTGAATCCGTAGATGTCCATCGTGTTGCGGAAATCCTGTCCGCTGGCCCACGGATTGTCGCTGCCGAAGCTTGTCAGTCTTGTGGAATCCTCATTATGACACACTTCCGTGAGGTGGTAGGCGATGCCGTATTTCTCCGGATAGCCTTGCTCGCCGGTCTCGTTGCCGATGCTCCAGATGATGACTGACGGATGGTTGCGGTCCCTGTGGATCATGGCCTTCAGGTCTTTGTCCGCCCACTCATCGAACAGTCTGGCGTAGCCGTTCTCTTTCTTCGGGATTGTCCAAGTGTCTGTCAGCTCGTCCATCACGAGGAATCCCATCCGGTCGCAGAGGTCGAGGAGTTCCGGCGCCGGAGGATTGTGGGATGTGCGGATGGCGTTGCAGCCCATTTGTCTGAGCATGTTCAGCCTTCTCACCCACGCCGTCTCGTTCCAGGCGGCTCCGAGCGCCCCGGCGTCGTGGTGCAGGCAGACTCCCTTGATGAATGTCCTTTGCCCGTTGACGTACAGCCCGTCGGCCTTGTACTCCAGGTCTCTGAGTCCGAATGTGGTCAGGTAAACGTCCTTCCCTCCGCCTCTTGTGGTGACGGTGGTGACGGCTTGGTAGAGTTCAGGTGCCTCTGGACTCCAGTACCGCGCGTCTTTCAGTGTGAACTTTTGGATGACCTCGCCGCCGTCCGTGACAGCGTCCAGTTTGGTCACTATGGCTTTCCTTGCTTTGCCGTCCACGATCACCTCGACCGGCCCGGTGACCGAAGAACCCGGATTGATGACCCTGACGATCTCCGTGCGCACTGTTCCTCCTACGGCCTTCCCGGCGTTGCGGAGCGTGATCCCGATGCTGACATCATCTCCTTTCGTCGAGACGAACGTCCCCCACTGCGCCACGCCCGCGGGGCCGGCCTTCGTCAGGTACACGTTCCGGTAGATTCCTCCTCCGGGATACCATCTGCTGGACTCCCCGGGATTGTCCAGCGTAACCTTGACCAGATTGTCCCCCTCCTTGACGAACGGAGTCAGATCCGCGCGGAACGAGGCGTACCCGTACGGCCATTCGGTGACGGCCTTCCCGTTGCAGAAGACCTTGGCATAGGACATCGCTCCGCCGAAATCGAGGAGGAACCGCTTTCCCGACCTCAGGTCTTTCGCCGTCACGGAAAGAATCTTTGAATATTCCGCCTTGCCCCACCAGGCCAGTTTTCCGGTCTCCCCGGGGTACTCCTGCACGAACGGCCCGTCCACACCCCAGTCATGAGGCAGGTCAAGGACACGGCTTTCCCCGTCCTTGGTGAACGTCCATCCGTCGTTCCAGAGGATTCTTTGGGCCGGCTGAGCGGTCATATTCATAGAAACAGCCGCCAGGACGGCGGCGATGGTGATGATGTGCTTTCTCTTATTCATAAGGTAAAGATAGCCATTTTTTGAGAATTGCAACGTTTTTGAAAATATTTCAGGAATATCTTTGATTGTTTGAGAAACAACACTATCTTTGCTGTGTTAACAGTCATGTTAAACAATATTGTTAATCCAAAGGCAATGTCGAAAAAAGAAAACAAGGAACAGGACATCCTGAAGGCGGCGGAGATGCTGTTCGCCGAGAAAGGATTCAAAGGCGCCACCACGACGCTGATAGCGGCACAGGCCGGTGTCACCCATGCCATGCTGCACTACTATTTCAGGACGAAGGATCAGATATTCCTGAAGGTGTTTGATGCCTATTTGGAGGAGATCCTGCAGAGTCTCAAGTCGATAATGGTGACGGACATGTTCCAGCCCGACCTTATCAGGAAGACGACGGAGATCTGCTTCGACTTCTTCAGCGCCCACAGCGGGCAACTGTCGCTGCTGCTTGAGGTCGCGAAGGAACGCCCTGACCTGATGGAAAGTTACGTGTCGAAGATCGGAAACTATATGTCCTCCGCCTTGGACAACCACAAGAAAAGAACGGAGTCGGAAGTCGTGAACGGGAGGATCCGGAACATCACGTTCGAGGAACTGATCGGCGACATCGTGAGTGTGTGTGCGGCTCCGTTCTTCTTTGATCCTCTTGTCAGCAATGTGCTGGGAGTGGAAGGCACTCTCAGGGCGGAGTACCTGGAGGCGCGCAAAAAGGAAGCTGTGGAACTGATTGTCTGCCGCCTGTTCAAGTAATAATGTGACAATCCTATGAATATGAAGAAGTTAAAATGGAAAACACTCGCTCTGGCGTTGCTGGTCTGCGTACAGGCGTATTCACAGACCACTCTTGACCAATGTGTCAGGATGGCCTACGAGAACTATCCTCAGATCAAGGAGAAGGGGCTGATCGACGCCTGTCAGGGTTATGATCTTAAGAACGCCTCGCTTGCCTGGGTGCCGCGGCTGAACATTTCCGCCAAGGCGACCTGGCAGTCCGATGTGGTCGAGATGCCTTTTGACATGCCGGGCTTCGAGTTTGACATTCCGCATGACCAGTACGGAGTGACCGCCGACCTCACCCAGCAGATCTGGGACGGAGGAGCTACCGCTGCCAAAGGCCGTCAGATCAAGGCGGGAGCCGAGGTAAAGCGTAGGCAATTGGAGGTCAACATGTACTCCATCCGTTCGAAGGTGCAGTCGATCTACCTTGGCATCATCTTGCTGGACAAGCAGATAGAACTGAACAACGTGCTGGTGTCCAACCTCTCCCGCAATCAGAAAGAGGTACAGACATTGGTGGACGGCGGCATGGCCGGGCCATCGGATCTCGACCAGATCCGGGTGAACATCCTTACCTGCGAGCAGCAGCAGGCCGCCCTGGAGACGGATCGGAAGGCCTATCTGCGGATGCTGGGTCTGCTTACCGGGCAGGACATGACGGGGCTGACCCTTGTCGAGCCGGAGCCGGAAAGCAACCTGGCGATGGAGATCAAGCGTCCGGAGCTTGCCCTCTATGATGCCCAGGCGGTGCAGCTGCAGGCGCAGAAGGATCAGCTCAACACTTCTTTGTGGCCGTGTCTGAACCTCAACCTGCAGGCTGGCTACGGCCGTCCGGGACTGAACATGCTCTCCGGCAGTTTCGATCCGTACTTCGTGGCCGGTGTCAAGCTCCAGTGGGATTTCGGAGCGCTCTACACACTCAGGAACGACCGGCGCAAGTCGGACTCGGATCTTCGCAGGCTTGAGCTGACACGCGAGTCCTTCATGCTTAACACCTCGATGGAGGCTGTCCAGAAACGGAGCCGGGTGGAGAAGGACGAGGATGTCCTCAGGCGCGACGAGGAGATAATCTCCCTCCGCGGCAGCATCAGGGAGACGGGCGAGAGGCAGTACAAGGAGGGTGTGATCGCAGTCAACGACTACCTTTCCCTGCTGGACGAGGAATTCAAGGCGCGCCTTAGCTACAATGTCCACAAGGTCACCTACATCATGGACTTGCTTGACCTGAGGCAAACACTTGGAGTACAATGACAAAGAACATGACAATGATTATGAATATGAAAAGCGGACTTGTTTTCGCGGCGTTGGCCCTGGTCGCCGCCGGATGTGGAAAGAACATTGAATATGACGCATGCGGTCAGGTTGACGCCACTCAGGTGACCGTGTCCGCCGAGAATGCCGGACGTGTCCTGTCCATGGCTGTGGAGGAAGGCGAGGAGGTAACGGCGGGACAGCTCCTCGGAGCCTTGGACTCTGTCCAGACCTACCTTCAGATAATGGAGCTGCGCGAGCGCATCGCCGGATCGTCGTCCAGGCTGGTGGACATCAAGAAGCAAGGCCAGCCGAACCTCAGCCAGCTGGAAAACCTTCAGAGTGAGTACGAAAGGTACTCCAAACTGTTGGAAGGCAACGCCACCAGCCGCAAGCAGGTGGATGACCTCACGGACAAGATCGCCGTCCTCAAGGCGCAGATCGCCGCACAGACCCAGAGCTGGGAGCGTGGCAACGCTTCCGTGAGATCCGAGGTCCAGGGCTATGAGATCCAGCTCGCCAGGCTTGAGGATCAGCTCGCGAAATGCCGCATCGTCGCTCCGGTCTCCGGGACTGTGCTGACACGCTACGCCGAGACCGGTGAGTTCGTCACCCTCGGCAAGCCGCTCTTCAAGGTCGCCGACCTGGACCAGATGTACGTCAGGGCGTATTTCTCCTCGGCGCAGTTGTCCGGCTTGAAGCTGAACGACACTGTGACCGTGATTCCGGATGACGGGAGCGCTTCTCCGAAGCGCATCCAGGGACGTGTGATCTGGATCTCCGAACAGTCGGAGTTCACCCCTAAGAACATCCAGACCCGTGACGAGCGGGCGGATCTGGTCTATGCCGTCAAGGTGGCCGTGCCGAATGACGGAACCCTTCGTCTTGGAATGTACGCCTATGTGAGGAGGTAGCCATGGACAGAGACACTGCGATAGAGATTAAAGATGTAAGCAAGTCCTACAAGTCGGTCAAAGCCTTGAGGGACATAAGCTTCAACATCCGGAAAGGTGAGCTGTTCGGCCTCATCGGCCCTGACGGAGCGGGGAAGACCACCCTGTTCAGGATCCTGACCACCCTGACCCTCCCGGACTCCGGTTCCGCGACAGTGATCGGGCTGGACGTGGTGCGTGACTATCGCGAGATAAGGGGAAGGATCGGCTATATGCCAGGGCATTTTGCCTTGTATCAGGATCTTACCGTCGAGGAGAACCTGAAGTTCCACGCCACGATGTTCGGTACGACCATCGAGGAGAACTACGAGACCATCAAGGGAATATATTCACAGATCGAGATGTTCAAGGACCGCAAGGCGAGCGCTCTTTCCGGAGGAATGAAGCAGAAGCTGGCGCTTTGCTGCGCCCTTGTCCACGATCCCGAGGTGCTGTTCCTTGATGAGCCGACCACCGGTGTCGATGCCGTGAGCCGCAAGGAGTTCTGGGCGATGCTCAAAAAGATCAAGGACAGGGGCGTGACGATAGTGGTCTCGACTCCTTACATGGACGAGGCCAGTCTTTGTGACCGCATCGCCATGATTCTTGACGGCTGTGTCATCGGACTCGGCAGTCCGGCGGAGATCATTTCCCGATTCCCGAACCGGATATATTCAGTGAGCGGCGGTAACATGTTCCAGACGCTCGGCGCTCTGCGCGGTGTGAGGGGAGTGCTGGATTGCAGTTCGTTCGGCAGCGCGTGCCACGTGTCTGTCACCGACGACGGGCCGGATGAGACCGGACTCGCCGAGGCTCTTCGGAGTGCCGGAATCGAAGGTTGCGACGTGCGAAGGATGACTCCGGGGATCGAGGACTGCTTCATCAGGCTTTCCTCTTCCGCCGCGGAAGGCTCCTCCGGTGCGGAATAATGAGTTTGACAGGAAGTTTGTTTTGAATATTCCTAAATTGCCTGACGTTATGGACAAGGACATAAAGACTGTGCGTATCTCCCATCTGGTCAAAAAGTTCGGGGATTTCACCGCGGTGGATGACATCTCCTTTGAAGTGTGCAAGGGGGAGATATTCGGTTTTCTGGGCGCGAACGGCGCCGGCAAGACCACGGCGATGCGCATTCTCTGCGGATTGAGCCGTCCGACATCCGGACAGGGCGATGTCGCGGGGTACAGCATCGTCAACGAGCAGGAGAAGATCAAGCGGCACATCGGCTACATGAGCCAGAAGTTCTCCCTCTATCCCGACCTGAAGGTGTGGGAGAACATCGAGCTTTTCGCTGGCATCTACGGGCTTGACGGCAAGCGGATCGCCCAGAAGACAGACCAGATGCTGAAGGCTCTGTCGATGGAGAATGTCCGTAACTCCTTCGTTAGGGACATGCCGCTCGGATGGAAGCAGAAGCTCGCTTTCAGCATAGCGATGGTGCATGATCCCGAGATCGTGTTTCTTGACGAGCCGACGGGCGGTGTGGATCCCGTGACGAGAAGGAACTTATGGGAAATGATCTACAAGGCAGCCTCCAAGGGTGTCACCGTCTTTGTCACGACGCACTACATGGATGAGGCTGAATACTGTGACAGAGTCTCCGTGATGGTGGACGGGCGCATCGAGGCGCTGGATTCCCCGGCAGCCCTGAAGGAGCGTTACGGGGCCAAGGACATGGATGAGGTGTTCACAAAAATCGCCGGAAAGGCCGAGAGAGAGGCATGAGAGAGATAATAGCGTTCATACAGAAAGAGTTCAGACACATATTCAGGGATCTCCGGACCACCCTGATCGTTCTGGTGATGCCGGTTGTGCAGATCATCCTGTTCGGCTTCGCGATAAGCACGGATGTCAGCAACGCCGTCGTCGATGTGGTCGGGGATGCCTGTGACCCTTTGGCACGCAGTGTCATAAGCAGGATCGAGGGCAACAAGTACCTCGCCGTCGGCGAGATCCACGGATCTTTCGCTCCGGCCCGGGACAGGATCCGCAAAGGCAAGGCTGCCGCGGCGCTCTGCTTCGGTACGGACTTTGACGGCAAGGCCGGCTCGGAAGGTAAGGCCTGCGTCCGCATTGTGAGCGACGGCTCTGATCCGAACACCGCCCAGGTGGTCACCAGCTACATCAAGGGAGTGCTTCAAAGCGAGGAACTGGCATTGTCTGAGAGCCTTGCCGGGAAGCCTAAGGCTTCGATGAGGCCGAATGTCCAGCTGATGTACAATCCGGCCATGAACTCGTCCTACAATTTCGTGCCGGGAGTCATGGGCTTGATCCTGATGCTGATCTGCTCGATGATGACGGCGGTGTCCATCGTGAAGGAGAAGGAGACCGGCACGCTTGAGCTGCTCCTTGTGTCTCCGGTCAAGCCGTTCTGGATCATCCTTTCCAAGATGATTCCGTACCTTGCCCTGTCGGTCGTCAATTTCGTCAGCGTCCTGCTTCTGGCCCACTTTGTCATGGGGGTGCCGATCCATGGCAGCCTGACACTACTGTCCCTGGTGTCGCTTGTTTTCGTCGGTTCGTCACTGGGACTCGGACTGCTTGTGTCAGTCCTCTCCAAGACACAGCAGACGGCGATGCTGCTGTGCGGTATGGGACTGACAATGCCGACCATGATGCTGTCCGGCATCATATTCCCGTGCGAGAGCATGCCGGTCGCTCTTCAGATGCTCTCCGACATCATCCCTGCCAAGTGGTTCATCATCATGGTGAAGAAGATAATGATCCAGGGAGCCGGCCTTGAGGCGGTCGCCAAGGAGTTCGCCGTCCTGACCGGCATGATGGTCTTTCTGTTGGTTGTAAGTATCAAGAATTTCAAGACAAGGTTGTGAGATGAAAGTTTGGAAGTATCTGTTGAAGAAGGAGTTCAAGCAATTCCTAAGGGATCCTGGAATGCCGAGAATGGTTTTCTGTTTCCCGTTTTTGATCATTCTGGTCTTTCCTTTCGCGGCGAACATGGAGGTGCGGAATTTTAGTCTGGTGATCGTGGACAGCGACCAGTCTGACCAGTCTGCCTTGCTTACGGAGAAATGCGCCTCGTCCGGCTATTTCAAGATCCGGGAGGTAACCGAGTCTCCGTCAGACGCGCAGACTGTCATGGACCGCGGCGGCGCTGACGCCATCCTGACCATCTCCTCCGGATTCGCCCGCTACCTTGAGTCGGACAGAGACACCAACGACCCGCTTCCCGTCGGGATCAAGGTCAACACCGTCAATGGCACCAGAGGAAGCATCGGCTCCCAGTACCTCAACGCCTTTGTCACTGAATATGTAGCCTCGGTTTCGGGGACGAAATCCCAGGGCGGTGCAGCCGGAACCCGTTTCGACACCCGGGAAAACTATCTCTACAACCCGTCCCTTGACTACAAGACTTTCATGATCCCGGCGCTTATCGTGATCGCCATCACGATGATGTGCGGCTTCCTGCCTGCCTTGAACATCGTCTCGGAGAAGGAACGCGGCACCATCGAGCAGATCAACGTGACTCCGGTGAGCAAGACCGCCTTCATCCTCTGCAAGATGATCCCTTATGTGGCCGTGGCGTTCTTCATGGTCTTCTCCTGTCTTGGCCTGTCGTATGCCGTGTTCGGCTATGGCTGCCGGGGAAGCCTGCTGGACATCGTGATCTTCACATTCGCCCACATCGTAGTCATGGCTTCTTTCGGTCTGCTGATCTCCAACTACAGCGACAATGCCCGCCAGGCCATGTTCGTCATCTGGTTCTTCAGTATGGTGTTCATGCTGATGAGCGGAATATTCACACCCATCCAGTCGATGCCGGGATGGGCGCGGGCGATCACCTATGCCAATCCGCTGCGCTACTTCGCCGACGCGATGCGCTCGATTGTCCTGAAGGGCTGCACGCTGGCGGACACGTGGCCGGACTTGCTGAGCCTTGCCTGTCTGGGCGCGTTCACGACCACCTGGGCTGTCCTGAGCTACCGCAAGACCACCTGAACCAGGCCGCTGTGTTAGCGATTTGGGGTCTTTTTGGGGGGTTGACGATGTAGCAGACAAGCGCTTTTGGAGCCGGATGGTCAAGGGACTTCGGCACGGTACGCACCTGTCGGTGCTATCCCTCCCACGCCTTCGGCGCGGGCCCCTCCCGTTCACGAAGCCACGGGCGGCTACGCCGTCCGAAGTCCCTTGACCATCCGGCTCTACTGCAAGTGGCTTTCTGTGTCAAGACAAATAACCTGAAATAATTATCCTTTTTAAAAGTATTGTTTCAAAACAATTCGTATCTTGCGAGCGGTAAATTAACCATGTATATATAACCCCAAAAACCGAAGTCATGAAAAAAGCCATTCCCATCATCGCCGTGCTGCTGGCACTCGTCAGCCTGCCGCTCCATGCGCAGCTGCCGGAGCTTGAGCGTCCAAACGTGATTCCCCCTTCCCCCGAGGCTTCTAAGCTGGCCACATACATCAGCTACCCGGTGAATCTGAGCAACGGCCTCGTGCAGACGAGCATCCCGCTCTACGAGATAGTGGACGGCGACATCCGGATCCCGATAACGCTGAGCTACCATGCGTCGGGACTCAAGCCGAACATGCGTTCGAGCCATTTGCTGGGTGACGGCTGGAGCCTCACGACGGGTCCGTCGCTGTCGCGGACGATCAACGGGGTGGCGGACGAGATCAACTACAACGCGTCGATCGCTCTTTCAGGCTCACCGACCTACGAGCAGCTGAACGCCATCTACACACAGGCGGTTGACGTTGATCTGGACGAGTTCAGCTACGCTCTTCCGGGCGGGGGCGGCAGGATGTACCTCCGGCGCGGAACCGACGGGTCGGTCACTCCCGTGACCATTCCACGCGACAACGTCAAGGTGACGCCGACGGGCGGCAGTGCCATGACCGGATTCAGGATCATCGACGGACAAGGGACTGCCTACAGTTTCGGAGGCCCGGAACGTTCCTTCGGCGACTATGTCACGCACATGTTCGGCGGCTCCGCTCTTGACGTGAGGACATCGTGGAAGATACGCGAGATCCGCTCGGCCACGACCGGCAGGGCCGTGACCTTCGAGTACGGCTCAAACGTGACGGAGGTGTTCTGCTCCAGGTTCGCGGACGCCCTGACAATCCTTGACAATTACACCGGACATTCCGCCTGCACCATCCCGCTTGTCAACGTGTCCACGCACCAGAGCTTCGACAGCAAGATCTACCGGTACGACAGCGCCGAAGGCGGCCTTGTCGAGGCGAACCTTGGAACGGTCATGTACCCAACGGGCTACACCTTCCCGATGCCGGCCAGGCAGGACATGACGCAGTACAACTCGTACGTCAGGAGGATCAACTTCAGTGCCGGCCACGTGTTGTTCAACATGAACTCCGAGATGGACAAGGGGCTGGAATCCATCGAGATCTATGATTTGTCCGGAGGTCTGGTCAGAAGGATCATATTCAATCAGACCTACATGAGGGACTTCTTCTCCCTCAGGCTTGAGTCGGTTAGGATCGAGTCCCCCGACGGCGGGGAGGCGGAGACATATTCCTTCACCTACAACGGCGCTCCCCCGCCGAGGGACACCCGCTCCGTAGACCGATGGGGGTACTATAACGCCAAGGACAACGCCACATTGGTGCCCACGGTGAGGACGGACGTGACGGTGAACAACTTCCCCTCCGCCAGCCAGACGGTGACACTCACCATCCCCGGCGGAGACCGCAGCCCTGACGAGGAGGCGATGCAGGCCGGGATCCTGACATCGGTGACCTATCCGACCGGAGGGCGGACCGAGTTCAGCTACGAGGCGCACCGCTACATCGATGACGACGGGACTCCGCGCATGGCTGGCGGCCTGCGGATAAGGCAGATCCGCGACATAGCCGGTGACGGGAGGGTTATGTACCGCAACTTCCGCTACAGCACCTATCCGTCCACCGTTAATGGAGGAGGAGTCCGCACAGTCATCCCGGCGCCGTCCTCATACCCGGCGGACACCAACGAGATCTACTATAGGGAGACGGTCTGCACCGAATATGGCGGGAGCCTGCCTTCCGTCCTCGCGACCTACAAGGAGCGCGTGTGGACGGACAACACCTTGGTCGGACTCCTGTCGAGTGACGGATCAAGCGTGAGCTACCCGTATGTGTTCGAGAGCAGGTCCAGTGACTCTGCCGGATCGGATATGTCAGGCACCGTCACGCACTCGTTTGACATCGCCTCGTCGCATCCGATGAAGACCCATGGCACCAGCCTTGTCCACGACAACCGCAAGGAATGGACATCTGGCGCGAAGACCTCGGAGACCTCCTATGCCATTGATGGCGGTGCCCTGCGCAAGGTCAGCGGGACAGACTGGAGCCACTCGACCGAGCTCGACTACGGCACGGACGCGACCGCCGTCAAGCGCCGCCAGGTCTACAAGTCCGGCAGGGTCTACGGAGTCGACGAGTCCTCGGTTCCCGAGGAGAACAAAAAGATACTGTGTCTGACCACCACCCTAAGCCAGGGGCGGCGGCTTCTGTCGTCCGCGACGGAGAGGGCCGTTGAGACCAACGGCACGCTGACCAAGACCACGTCGTACACTTACGACACCTATGGCAACGTGGTCACGAAGACCGAGGATGTAGGGCTTCCCGGCCTCGACAGGAAGGTGACCGCCTACTCCTACCCGCAGGACAAGGCCGGCGGCGCCTTTCCGGCGATGGTGTCCGCTGGAATGACCGGGATTCCGGTCGAGACGAATGTCTATAAGAACTCGGCCGATGGCGCGAACCTGCTTACAACCCTTTCCACAAGCTATGGATCCTATCCTTGCGCATCGGGGACGTTCTTCGCCCCCTCGGCCAGATCCCTTACGATCCGCGGCACTGGCACCTCCGAGCGGAGGATCCTGTTCAATGAATATGACCGCAAGGGGAATCCTCTTGAGACAGAGGACACTGACGGCAGGAAGACGGTCTATCTGTGGGGATACAATGGGTATTACCCTGTGGCCATGGTGGAGGGCAGTGACTGGGACAGTGTCAAGGATAAGGTTGACACGTCCGGCCTCAATGGCGGCGACTTTACGCAGATCCGAAAGAAGCTGGTCTCATTCAGGTTGAAATGCAGGGACGTGCAGGATATGTTTGTCAACACTTATGAATATAAACCTTTGGTTGGCTTGTCGTATCTTAAGAGTCAGTCAGGTAGTATATTTGACTATGAATATGACGGCCTCGGCAGACTCTGTCGGACATTTGTGAGGAACGGAACAACGCACAAGAAAGAGCTTCTCTCATCCTATTCCTATAGCTACGGACCATCAGCCGGCGGCAACCGCATCCGGGCAAGAGACTACCTAAGCGCCGATGCGGCATCCTTCAAGGAGACCAACACCTATCACGATCTCCTTGGCCGGCCGGTTGAGACGGTGATGACAGCGGCTTCCCCTGCCGGCAAGGACATAGTCCTTTTGAGCGAATATGATGATTTCGGCAGGCCGTACAGAAAGTTCTGTCCTGTTCCGATGACGACATCGACAGGAGCCTATGCAGACCCGTCGGCGGCCAAGTCGGCCAACGCCATCTACGGCTGGGATCCGTACGCATTTTCCAAGACGCTATACGAGGTCTCGCCCCTTGACCGCGTGACCGAGGAGTACGGCCCCGGCTCCCCATGGCACACGAGAGGGAAGTCGGTGAGGACCTCGTATCTGGTGAACGATGGCTCGGGACTTCTCTCGTGTTCGGGGTATCTTGTGGAATCAGACACATCCTTGACCTGCGTCGGGACCCTGCCTTCCGGAAACCTCAGGGTTGAGAAAAAGACCGATGAGGACGGAAACGTCACGTTGACGTTCACTGACAGGCTCGGACGTAAGACTCTGGATAGGACGGTTGATGGAGAACGGTACCAGGACACCTATTACGTGTATGATGACCTTGGATTGCTCAGGTATGTACTAACACCGGAGGCTTCAACCGTGATGTCTTCATCAGGGACATTCGGTGATTCCTCGTCTCCGTTGTCTGCGCAGGCCTATGTCTACAAGTATGACGGCAAAGGCCGGTGCGTCAGCAAGAGGCTGCCTGGCTGTGCTCCCATCCTTTACAGGTACGACAAGGGCGATGTGCCTATATTTTCTCAAGACGGAGAGATGAGGAAGAGAGGAAAGTGGATGTTCTCGTTCCGTGACGCCCTGGGCCGTGACGCGGTAAGCGGTGTCTGGCCTTCGGCTCTGGCCCCGTCTCCTGCCGTGCCGGTTGTGGCCACGTATGACGGAGCCTCCCCGCTCGGCGGATATTCGGTCAACACCCCAGTTCCGTCCGACTGCAAACCCCTGTCCGTCAGCTATTATGACGACCACTCGTTCATGGACGACCTCGTCCCGTCTGACGCAAGGCGCGTCCTGGAGTGTGACACGCTGTCCAACTACGGGACACCTGTCGTCGGATCTGACAGGTGCAAAGGGCTTCTGACAGGCACCGCCGTCTATTCTCTGGCCGACCCGATGTCCAAGACGGTATCGTCATTCTATTACGACTACCAAGGCCGCCTGATCCAGAGCCACCGCAAGGAGGCGCTTGGCGGAGACGGACATATTCATCAGTTCCTTACTTTCACGGGCAAGCCGTCTAGGACAAGGGAAACGGTCGCGCTTCCAGATGGCCGCATTGATTCGCTGGTCACAGTGAGGTCTTATGACGGACAGGAGAGACTGGTCTCGGAGACGACATCGCTGAACGGCAGGTCGCAGTCCGTGTCCTATGGGTATGATGAGATAGGCCGGATGACAGGGCGGATATATGGTACAGAGGCTAACCCGTCAGCATTGACTGAGACCCTGTCCTATAATATTCGTGACCAGTTGACCGGATTGAATTCCAGTGTGTTCAATATGTCGCTCCGGTATCATGAGCCGACACTTGGATCCGTCCCGAAGTATAATGGGGGCATTTCCGAGTGGGAATGGAATCACGGTGCGGGAACTGAGACAAACGCCTGGTCGTTGTCATACGATGGCGTTGGCCGTCTGACGGACGCGCGGAGATTTGTCGGTGGCGCGCAAACTAACTCATTCAGTGAAAGGTCCATCACTTATGACAGGAACAGTAATGCCTTGACCTTGACCAGATACGGGGGGAACGCTGCAACCCCAGAGGAGAGGTTGGCGTATTCGTACGACGGCAACCTGTTGAGTGGCATCTCCAACACCGGCGCGTCCGGTGGCGGAGGCCAGTACACTCACGACGCGAACGGCAACATGACCCATGAAGGTCTCTCCGGGCTCGACATCGTGTATAATGAGCAGAACCTGACAAGGCGCATCTCATCCGGCGGGACGACGCTGGCTGAATATGAATATCTTGCTGACGGTTCAAAACTGCGTGCGTTGGACGGCGGCGGCAACGGCTACCAGTACAGAGGTTCCCTGATATACACCCAGACCGCAGGTCAATCAGACTCTCCGGTTATAACCCTTGACTGCGCCCTGACCTCCGCCGGCAGGATAGTACGTGAGACCTCCGCTGATGGTTCGCCAACCTATAAGGTTCAGCACTATCTCCGCGACCACCTCGGCAGTGTCCGCTCCGTCATCGACGGTGACACCGGAGCGGTCGTCGAGACGAACGACTACTATCCGTTCGGCAAGCGGATCACACCTCCACCGGTCGCAGAGCCTGTCGAAGCGACCTCTCAATCCGCAACCTCTCCGAATCGCTGGCTCTTCTCCGGCAAGGAGTCCCAGTCCTTCCTATATGCAAACATATCGTTACTCGACTTCGGCGCCAGGATGTACAACCCGACTATTGCTCGCTGGACAACCTCCGACCCTATGTCCGAGAAGTATTACGGCATCAGCCCGTATGTCTACTGCCTCGGAAATCCAATAAGTATCATTGACCCTAATGGAATGGATATATGGACTATGGACGAAAAGGGAAATGTGGTATGGGTAAAGGAAAGTGATGACCACCGGCTTTATTATATGAATAATGATGGCCTATTGTCTGATGACTATGTCTCGGTCTCTGACCGGAGCATCCTTGACGATCTGACCAAAACAGAGGCCAAGGTGGATGGAGGGGCGAAGGTAAGCAGCCATACCTCAAAGACCGGAATCAATGACATATTCAATGTGTTCAAATTCGCATCGGACAAAACAAAAGTCGAGTGGGCTGTTCATCGTAACGGTGACACATACACAATTGGAACAGGACATAATTCATATAGTGCGTCTTCGTGGGAGGATTATACCAAAGATAAGCCTAATGCCACATTGCACTCCCATCCGGGAATAAATGCAATAGTGGATGACGAAACGTATTCTATGGGATATGGGGCTACTCAATATGATAACGACCATAATAAAGTAAAGAGGGATATTAACCAAAATGGAATTAAATCTCGAAAGAATTATGTGTATTTCCCGAATTCGGGCAGATTGTATAATGTTGGATATAATAATGCTATATTCATTAAGAATGTAAGGAGTTATAAAAGTTTTTATTTCGGCGTATTAAACAAAAAATAGAAAGATGAGAGAATCATTATTATTGCTACTATGGGTAGTGCTATGTTGCCAGATGTGCGGTAATCCTATCCGCAATTCTGAGGCAAGAGATGATGCCAATGACAAGGACAGTTCCTCGATTGAAAGGGTATTCATTTCCGACAGGCTTCAAGACTCTTTGATGAACTTTTTGAGGTTGGTTGACACATCTGATTATTATGTTATTTCTAAATCTCCAGGAAAATATTGCCGTTACACAAAGTCGGATCATTCTTATAATGTGGTCACATTATGCTGTTTCACAAACGACAATGACACAATTATAAATTTTTATGGAGGAATTGATGGCTTTATAGGTTTTCCGGCAAGCCACAAAATTCACAAGATATTTATCAAAGATATCGCAGTCGGTGCAAAGCGTGTCAATAATATGATGGTTGCGGTCAATTCCTATGGTAGCATAGTTGTTGATTCTGTCTTTGACAGCTTGTTTTTGAGCGGATTGAGCTTGGAACAATATGATTCAATAATTGTGAGATCACCCGACTATAATGGGAATGTTCTTCCGTTTTTTAAGGAATATGTTTATAATGGAGAAAATCTGGAATTGGTATTTTCTAACGAGAAAAAGGTTGAATATTTAGATACGGTAAAAAATCTGCAGGAGGTCTTTTGGTAAATGAAAACGCATACGTAGAATCATTATGACCATAGATGAAAGAGGTAATGTGGTATGGACAAGGGAAAGTGATGACCACCGGCTTTATTATGTGAATAATAATGGAGTTTGGTCGGATGATTATGTCTCGGTCTCTGACCGGAGCATCCTTGACGATCTGACCAAAACAGAGGCCAAGGTGTATGGAGGAGCGAAGGTAAGCAGCCATACCTCAAAGAGCAGAATCAATGACATATTCAAGGTGTTCAAATTCGCGTCTGACAAAACAAAAGTCGAGTGGGCTGTTCATCGTAATGGTGACACATACACAATTGGAACAGGACATAATTCATATAGTGCGTCTTCGTGGGAGGATTATACAAATGGTAAGCCTAATGCTACGGTTCATTCACATCCTGGTATTAAGGCGGCAGTCGATGAGGAAACATTTTCTATGGGTTATGGTGCACCATATAGAGATACTGATTGGAATAATGTAAGGATTGATGTCAAACAGGCAAGAGAAAACGCTCGAAAAAGCTATGTATATTTCCCGAATTCTGGTAGACTGTATAATGTTGGATATCATAATGCAATTTATATTAAAGATATAAAGAACTATAGGGGGTTCTATTTTGGTACAATAAATAAGAAATAGTATGAAAAAGATAGTATTCTTCTTATCAATAGTATTGTGTGGTCAGATGTGTGGCAACCATATTCACAATTCGAGAGCAGGTAAAATAGTTGATGACAAGGGCAGTCCTTCAATGGAAAAGGTGTTCATTTCAGACAGGCTTCAAGATTCGTTGGAATATTTGATTTCTAATATAGATGCATCTGACTCCATCATCACGATCTCTTGCTTTTTGAAAAACAAAGACACTATCATTCATATAGCTGCTTGTGACTACATATATGGATTTGTGGATTACGAGTCTTGTTTGGTATATACTGTTGAATCAAGTGCTGGTGCTTTTCCTTCAAGCGGAATGATATATGCGTTGAATTACATCGGGGATTTTCCTTTGGCTGACATTTTTGACCCTTTGTTTATGGTTAAGTTGGATACGCTAATGTATGCCCGCTTAGATGGCCGATGTAAAGATGGTTATGCAATCCCTTATGTTATGTCATTAGATGTTAATGAGTATGGCATAAGAACTATATATACTAATATAACTGATAGATGTCATCTTAATACATTAAGAGGTTATACTTTAGTTGATAATTAATAAGTAATTCCATATCACAACAGTTGTTTGATTCATCCGTTTGCTGGCTACCGATGGCTATTTATTGGGGACAGACGATGGTGGAATTCAAGGAGAGCAAATTATTATGAAAAGAGACAATTTTTGAGCAAGGAATGCGAACAGAAGAGGCACTCAAATATGACTTAGGTGTGGAAGGACTTGAGGGTGAAGATGCCATCACTTGTTTTAATGATAGCTTTAATCATCTGAAGGATAGGCCAGATTGGGACGGATACATTACTCTTAAAGAAGCAAATGAATGGTATAGGTCTGGTAATGGAGAGCCTTTGTTTGCTGATATTAATAAAATTGATTTTGATAATTATGTATCTTGGGGTGAAAAATATGTAGGGGAAACATATGTCATCAACTATCTTCTACATATAGGTAGGAACATTCAAACACATATTGGTGCAAAGGTTGCTGGTCAAGGGACTGCTTTTAATATCAATATATATGGAAAAAAGAAATTAAAACCACTTTTACCATGGATAAAATAGTATATAAAACATTCTTTGTTTTAATGGTTATTATATTCTGTATTTGTGAATTGTGTTCGATTGACAGGGTTAGTTTGGGCAATGGATATTATTATTATAGGGAAAGGGGTGACATTTTAGGCAACAAGATCAATGGCATTCCGCCCGTAGTTGAATATTATTGGAAAGATCGTCAGTATATTGTTGTCAAGCAACGCCCTAAGTGGCCTCCGGAAGCCATTTATGGTACTATAGATTACCCTAATGGCTATGAGATGGATTATTACTGGGTGATAGATAAAACTAACAATAGCGTTCAAGGCCCATTGGATTCAGCGACTTTTTATAGGTATATTCAAATGAAAAATATCAAATATGAATTGAAATGACAGGCAGTCTTTTGTTGGATTCATACGTTTGCTGACAAGTGATTTCTGTGTTGTCAGGGTATGCCATTCATAAATTTGGCAAATCTGTTTGCTGGATGCTTTGTAAATTGAAGAATTATCCGTAAATTTGCAGCCCCAAATGTTTGGGGGAAACATAAATATTAGATTTACAATCATTTATGCCTACAATTCAACAATTAGTTCGCAAAGGACGCGTTGACATTGTCTATCAGAGCAAGTCACGCGCGTTGGAAGCTTGTCCTCAGAAGAGGGGCGTATGTCTTCGTGTCTACACGACGACCCCTAAGAAGCCTAACTCAGCGATGAGAAAGGTTGCCAGGGTACGCCTTACCAACTCTAAAGAGGTCAATGCCTACATTCCAGGCGAGGGACACAACCTTCAGGAGCACAGCATCGTGCTGGTCCGCGGAGGTCGTGTGAAGGATCTCCCTGGTGTGCGTTACCACATCCTTAGAGGAGCTTTGGACACCGCTGGCGTGGAAGGAAGGACACAGTCCCGTTCCCTCTACGGAGCCAAGAGGCCGAAGAAATCTAAGAAGTAGTCCGTTTCATTAATCTTTATCACCTTTAATTTTTACTCACAATGAGAAAATCGAAGCCTAAAAAGAGGATTCTACTTCCTGATCCTAAGTTTCACGATGTCGAGGTAACCCGTTTCGTGAACAATCTTATGTTGCAGGGGAAGAAGAGTATCGCGTATTCAATTTTTTACGATGCCATTGACATGGTAGGCGAGAAGATGAAGGATTCTGACAAGGCTCCTCTAGATATCTGGAGGAAGGCACTCGAAAACGTTACCCCTCAGATCGAGGTCAAGTCACGTCGTGTAGGAGGTGCAAACTTCCAGGTGCCTACCGAGTTGCGTCCGGAAAGGAAAGTCTCGCTCTCAATGAAGAACATGATCAACTTCGCCCGCAAGCGTTCCGGCCACTCGATGGCAGAAAAACTTTGTGCAGAGATCGTTGCCGCCTATAATAACGAGGGTGGTGCATTCAAGAGAAAAGAGGATATGCACAAGATGGCTGAGGCCAACAAGGCATTCGCCCACTTCCGTTTCTAATTTTATTCGCAGATGGCTGCTAAAAGAGATCTTACTTACACAAGAAACATCGGCATCATGGCTCACATCGATGCCGGCAAGACGACCACATCCGAGCGTATTCTGTACTACACCGGAAAGACACACAAGATCGGTGAGGTACATGAAGGAGCTGCCACAATGGACTGGATGGTTCAGGAGCAGGAGAGAGGAATCACCATCACTTCCGCCGCCACCACCGCATTCTGGCACTACAACGGTCACGTTTATCAGATCAACCTGATCGACACTCCGGGTCACGTCGACTTCACCGTTGAGGTGGAGCGTTCGCTCCGTGTGCTCGACGGAACTGTCGCTACTTTCTGCGCTGTCGGACGCGTTCAGCCTCAGTCAGAGACTGTTTGGCGTCAGGCGGACAAGTACGGCGTTCCGAAGATCGCGTACGTGAACAAGATGGACCGTGTCGGCGCTGACTTCCTCGCTTGCGTTGAGGAAATCTACACCAAACTCGGTGCCAAGGCTGTTCCTATTTGTCTCCCTATCGGAGCGGAGGACAAGTTCAAGGGCATCATCGACCTCGTTTCCCGCAAGGCATATTACTATGACTCTGGCGAGGAACTGGTCAACTATGAAATAAAGGACGTTCCGGAGGACATGGCCGGAGAAGTCGAGAAATGGAGAGACAAACTCGTCGAGGCTGCCGCCGAATGTGACGAGGCTCTCATGGAGAAGTATTTCGAGAATCCTGACTCCCTCACCGAGGAGGAGATCATCGCCGCCCTTCGCAAGGGTACGATCTCTATGCAGATCGTTCCAGCATGCTGCGGTTCCTCTTTCAAGAACAAGGGTGTCCAGTTCCTCCTTGACGCCGTGATGCGTTACCTTCCTTCTCCTCTTGACAAGGGCGTTGTCAAGGGTACTGATCCTAAGACCGGGGAGGAAGAGGATCTTCTTCCAGACGCAAACCAGCCGTTCTGCGCTCTCGTGTTCAAGATCGCCACGGATCCGTTCGTCGGCCGTCTTGCCTTCATGAGGGTCTACTCGGGACGTGTTGACGCCGGTACCTATGTCTATAATGTCCGTACCGGAAAGAAGGAGAGAATCGCGCGTCTGTACCAGATGCACTCCAACCACCAGAACCCTATTGAGTTCGTCGAGGCCGGAGACATCTGCGCGGCTGTGGGATTCAAGGATCTCCGTACCGGAGACACCATCTGCAACGAGGATCATCAGATCGTGCTCGAATCTATGGAATTCCCTGATCCTGTTATCGGTATCGCTGTCGAGCCTAAGACCCAGGGCGACCTGGACAAGCTTGGCATCGCCCTTGGCAAGCTCGCTGAGGAAGACCCAACCTTCACGGTGAGGTCAGACCACGAGACCGGCCAGACAGTCATCAGCGGAATGGGTGAGCTTCACCTTGACATCATCGTGGACCGTCTCCGTCGTGAGTTCGGTGTCGAGATCAATCAGGGCGCTCCACAGGTCAACTACAAAGAGGCCATCACCGCTACAGTTCAGCATCGTGAGGTCTTCAAGAAGCAGACCGGTGGCCGTGGTAAGTTCGCCGACATCATCGTCGAGATCGGCCCTGCCGATGAGGGCGTTACCGGACTTCAGTTTGAGAACCAGGTCAAGGGTGGTAATATTCCTAAGGAATTCATCCCTTGCATCGAGAAGGGCTTCAAGGCTGCTATGTCCAATGGCGTTCTCGCTGGTTATGAGGTTCAGTCAATGAAGGTTACTGTACTCGATGGCTCATTCCACCCTGTCGATTCAGACCAGCTTTCTTTCGAAATGGCCGGCCGTCTGGCATTCCGCCACGCCTGCCCGAAGGCAAAGCCTGTTCTCCTTGAGCCTATCATGTCCCTTGAGGTTGTTACTCCTGAGGACTACATGGGTGACATCGTGGGTGACCTCAACCGTCGCCGCGGTCAGATCCAGGCAATGGATTCAACCGCCAACGGCGCGAGGATCGTAAGAGCCTTCGTTCCGCTTGCCGAGCAGTTCGGTTATGTGACGGTTCTTAGAACCTTGTCATCCGGCCGCGCGACCAGCACGATGACCTTCGACCACTATGCTGAGGTTCCTGCCAACTTGGCTAAGGATGTTATCGAGAAGAGTGGCTACAAGCTCTCTGACGATGACGAGTAGTGAAAGTGTTTAATCGTAATTAAGTATTTTTGATATGAGTCAAAAAATCAGAATAAAACTCAAATCATTCGATCACATGCTGGTTGATAAGTCAGCCGCTAAGATCGTGGACACAGTGAAGGCTACTGGTGCTAAGGTTAACGGTCCTATTCCGCTTCCTACCAACAAGAAGATCTTCACGGTGAACCGCTCGACCTTCGTCAACAAGAAGTCCCGCGAGCAGTTTGAGCTTTGCGCCTACAGCAGGCTTCTGGACATCGACGACAGCAATGCTAAGACAGTCGACGCTCTCATGAAGCTTGAGCTTCCTTCAGGCGTTGAGGTTGAGATCAAAGTCTGAGAATTCAGATTGATGGCCGGGCGGTCAAGTGACCGTCTCCGTCCAAAGTAATACGCCCGGCTTCAATGCCGGGAACCGGTCCCATAGCTCAGTTGGTTAGAGCATCTGACTCATAATCAGGGGGTCGTAGGATCATGCCCTACTGGGACCACATAATAGCGGGAGGCGCAAAAACTTGCGCCTCCCGCTATTATGTTTCTTGTTCAACCCTCGGTCACTTCGTGACAGCCCCCTGGGTGGGGTGTTTATCGGTTTTGATTACTTGACTTTGAGTGGCAGGGGAGTGAGGTCGGTGTCGGCGGAGGAGGAGCCTATGAGGATTGTGAAGTCGCCCGGCTCTACTGTCCATTTTTCGGAGGCTCCCCAGCATTGGAGCATTTCGGGGGTGATCTCGAACTCGACTTTGGCGCTTTCGTCGTTCTTCAGGCTGATGCGGCGGAATGCCTTCAGTTCCTTGACCGGACGGGTCACGGAGCCATATTCATCACGGATGTAGAGCTGGACTACCTCGTCGCCGTCGTACGGACCGCGGTTGGTGACGGTCACGCTGGCCTTGAGCGATTCGTTTAGGCCGATCTCTGACTTGGAGAGCGAGGCTTCGGAATATTCAAAAGCGCTGTAGCTCAGGCCATAACCGAATGGCCAAAGGGCTCCTGTCTCGGAGGTGGCGAAGAGGCGGGAGTACTGCGAGTGCTTGTGGTTGTAGACTGTCTGGACCTGACCGACGTTGCGAGGCACGGTCACCGGCAGCTTGCCGGAAGGGTTGACCTTGCCGGTCAGCACCTCGGCGATCGCCTGGCCGCCCATCTGGCCTGGCTCCCAGACGTTCAGAATGGCGTTGGCATTGTCCTTTGCCCAGCCGATGCTGAGCGCCCTGCCGGTCATCAGCACGACAACGGTCGGCTTTCCGGAAGCCACTACGGCCTGAAGAAGAAGCTCCTGCATTCCCGGCAGACTGAGATCGTCACGGTCGCAGTTCTCGCCGCAGGTGCGGCCAAAGGCTGAATATCTCTGCGAGTTCTCCCCGACCACCACGATGTTCACGTCAGCTGCGGAGGCCTTAAAGCGAGCCATCTGGATACCTTTCGCATCAACATTCGTGATCTTGCCACCGAAACAGAGCGTGTCTATCGAGACACCAGGCATGGCGGTCTTAAGTCCGTCCAACACTGTGATTACATCCTTGTCTGATTGTGGCACCGCCCAGTCTCCGAGAATTGTCTGGCTGTCGGCGTTCGGCCCGACGACGAAGATCCGGCGAGGGGATTTCAGCGGAAGAGTGCCGTCGTTCTTCAGCAGCACAAGGCTCTGGCGCGCTGCCTCAAGGGCTGTCTGACGATGCTCCGCGGCTCCTTCCAGTACCTCAGGAATCTCCGGTACAGGCTGTTCGAACAGTCCGAGGGCGAACTTCACGGCCAGAATCTTGCCGGCGGCCTGGTCGATGCGGGACTCCGGAATCCTGCCGGATCTCACGGCGGCGACCACCGCGTCGAAGTACTTGTCTCCCTGCATGTGCATGTCGATTCCCGACTCTACGGAGACCACGAACGCCTCGGTGGAGTCCGGAACCCAGTGATGCATAGAATGAAGCCTCTCGATGTCCATCCAGTCGCTGACAACGAAACCATCGAATCCAAGCTCGTCCCGGAGCAGGTCATTGAGCAGCCAGCTGTTGCCGTGGCAAGGGATGCCGTTGATCTCATTGTGCGCGGCCATCACCGTACCGACTTTCGCTTCCTTGACGGCAGCCACGAATGGCGGCAGGTAAAGCTCGCGGAGCTTGCGCTCGGAGATGTCCATCGGTGCCGCGTTCAGTCCGCCGGCCGGCTCGCCACCGGCGATCAGATGCTTGGCGCAGGCTACGACGTGATTTCCTGAATATTTCCCGTCACGTCCCTGAAACCCCCAGATGGCATATTTCCCCATCTCGGAGGTCAGGAAGGCATCCTCGCCGAACGTCTCGCCCATCCTTCCCCACCGGGCGTCACGGGCGATGTCCAGATTAGGAGCGAATGTCCAGAAGAGTCCTCTCTGGCGCATCTCAAGTGCGGTCTCCTCACCGATTTCCTCCATCAGTTGAGGATTGAAAGTGGAGGCCATGTTGATGTTCGTAGGGTAGACCGTGCATCCCTCGATCAGCGCGTTCCCGTGGATCGCGTCGATCCCCAGCAGCAGTGGAATTCCCAGCCTGCTTTCCTGCGCCATCTTTTGAAGCGCGACAGCCTCGTCGGAAGTCATCACGTGGAGGAATGCCCCGACCTCGCCTCTGCGGACCTTGTCGGAGAGATCCTTGTTGCCCAGATTCTCGTCGGTCGCGTCGATGTTCTTCCTGGCCGATCCCTTCCCCGGCTCCACATAGCACGGTGCCACGTACTGGCACATCTGTCCGACCTTCTCCTCAAGGGTCATCTCCTTCAGCAGCAACGATGCCCTTTCCTCCGCCGTCAGCGAAGCGTCCCTCCAGTCCTTCCGCGAGCACGACACCATCGCCACCGCAAGACATAGTATTATTACTGTTCTTTTCATTTTCAATGATGAAAACCAACTAAGTAATCATTAAAAAATAACTTAATTTGTAAATCTTTATGGTCTATATTTCTTTTCTCATCAGTCATGTGCCACCGGCACACTCCTTCTTCCAAAAGAAATCTATCTTCATAAATCTGACACAAAATTTAGTTCAACTTATTTTTTAACGCTTACTTAAGAGTGACAACGACCTTGTCGCCAACGTCAACCTTCCCCGCTGACAGACAGACCATTCCGTCCTCGTAGGTCCAATCCTGAACGGCGGCGCCGTTAAGCGAAACCGAAGCCGGACGCGAATCCCTTTGGATGCGGAAGGAATATTCACGCTCCGAAGGCATTCCCTTGAACGATCCCTGAACCGGGTTCACAACAACCTCTACACAGCCATCCCTCTCGTGCGACTCAAACAGCGTCGAGGCGACACCTCCGTTCTCATATTCATAAGACTCTCCGTCATCGTCAAGCATCGTGTACGCGCTGTCCCCGTGAGGATAGACCTTCAGGATGACGCGGTCGAACGGACGCGCGCCAAGATATTCAACATCAGGCTGTGTCGGGATGATCGCCCCTTCGCGGATGAAGAGCAGTCCGGCGCGGTCGGAAGGATATTCACGAGTGAAAGTCTCCCCCTTGCTAACAATCTTCTCGCCGCTCCAGGCGTCCGTCCAGGTTCCCTTCGGCAGGTAAATCTCGTTAGTGAATATTCCCACGCAGAAATTGTCGCCGAACATGTACTGGTAGGTCATGTCGTCGCAGTTGCGGTCGTCCGGGAAGCAAAGCGGCATGGAGCGCACGATCGGCATGCCGTTCTGCGCCGCCTCAAGCGCCATCGAGTAGATGTATGGAGCCAATGAATATCTCAGCTTGACGTAGAAACGGTAGATGTCCTGCTCCTCCTTGGCGTAGTAGAACGGATGCATCATCGAGAACCAGCTGTTGATCTGCACCCAAGGCAGGAAGAGACCGAAATGAAGTCCCTGCATCTCAAGCTCGCGCGGAACGCTCATCACATCGCACGAAGTGTTCAGGAACCCGCTCATACCAAGGTTCAGCTGATCGTACAGAGCGGTTTTGCCGCCGCCGTTGTCGCCGGAGGTCGAAGCTGTCCAACGCTGGGTTCCGGACCAGCCTCCGCAGTAGTGATGCCAGGTACGCTTGCCGTTGTACTTGCGGCCAAGCTCACGCATCTGTTTCGGGAGCAGAACCTGGTTGAGGTTGTGCATCTCCTTGTCGGTGCGTCCGTTGTAATATTCCCAGTTCGTGTGGTTGTCGATCGTTCGGGCAGGATCCAGCTTGAATCCCTCAACACCCTGATCCATGAACACGGTCAGGTGATCCATCCAATGCTCCTGGCCGGAAAGCTTGCCGCCCGTGCGCTCGGCGATAATGTCCTCCTCCTGGATGCTGAGGTCATACTCCTCGCAGAGCCAGAGTCCGAGGTGGAAGCCCATGGAGCGCAGCTTGCCGATGAAGAGGCGGTTGTGCATCGTCTTAGGGTACTGATCCTGAAGCCAATAAGGCTCCGGAGAGAACCTGTCGTAGTTCCATTTCTTCTTGGTCGAGAAGTCGTAGCGCTTCTCCATCCACTGAGGCTCAAGCCAGAACACGTCGCAAGGCACGTCGAACTGGCGGAAGCGCACCGCGTCGTTGAGGATGTCGAACTGCTCCTCGCGCATGTTCGGTCCGAAGCAGAGTCCGTAGGCCCATTTCGGCAGGACATAGGTACGGCCCGTGACGAGGGTATATTCATTAAGGATGGCAGGCATGTCCTTGCCCATCATCAGGAAGAAGTCGGCCTCGTCGAAGGTGTTGATAATGTTGAACTTAGTCTTCTGCTGGTTACCGATGTCGAAGAAACTTTTGCGGGTCGAGTTGTTGTAAACGCCCCAGCCGCGCGAGCTCATCATGAACGGCATCGGTATCTCGGTCTGCTGGTAAGTCGTCCACATCCTGAGGAATTCGCCCCTGTGCTGGATGTGGTCGCGGCTGGTGCTGCCGCCGCCGTAGAAGCGCTCGCCGTCCTCCATGCTGAAGCTGAGGATGCTGACCGCGTCCGCAGCCGGAATCTCGTGCTTGTCAACCTCTCCGAATTTCCCGTTGTCGTCGCCGATGATGCCTCCGCCGTTGTCGGCGACCTTCAGATCGGCGTATTTCTCGTTGATGAATGACCGCATCTCCCCGCAAAGCCCTTCCTTCTCAGGCAGGAACCTCACCTCGCGGATCACCTTCCCGCCTTTGGAGTCCTTCACGGTCATCACTCCCGTCTTCTTGTTGATGGCCAATGAATATTCCGAAGTCTTCAACGTCCAGACCCCTCCCTTGTCGGAAATGTCGGTCTTCACATCACTCCAGTCGGTCTTGATGAGCTCGTAGCGCTCCATCAGCGACTCGGTGAAATCCTTCCGGGGGGACACCTTGATCCTGAATATGCTCTCTGAGCAGGCCTCGACACTGACCGTGAGGCCATCATTGATCTTAACTTTGTGGGCAGGGTTCGCCTGGGCGAGAAGAGTCATCGCGCAGCAGGCGACGGCAAGCAGAATTTTCTTCATTCGTCGTAGTGGTTTATTTATTCCTATTTTATTCTGTAAATATACGAGTTTTTTCCCTTGCCCCGTGCGTTATCCGGGTAAAATGTTGTGTTGGTTTTGATTCCGGTCGATCTGACATCCCTGGCAACAAAAAAAACCGGTCGAGGTTCGTCCCCGGCCGGTTGTTTATGTTCATTGGTGATGAAGGAACCGCTAGAGTTCGCTCATTTCCTGTTCGTACTCATCCTTGCGTCCGACGATGATGTCCTGGAACTCCTTCTGACCGGTACCGGCCGGAATGAGATGACCGCAGATGACATTCTCCTTGAGACCTTCGAGGTGATCGACACGGGCTCTGATGGCCGCCTCGCTGAGAACCTTGGTTGTCTCCTGGAATGATGCCGCGGAGATGAAGCTGTTGGTCCTGAGGGCCGCCCTGGTGATACCCTGAAGCACGAGCTTCGCGGTGGCAGGATTCGCCTCGCGGACAGCCATCATCTTCTTGCCCTGCCTTTCGAGGGAGGAATTCTCGTTTCTCATGTCGCGGGCATCGATGATGTCGCCCTGTATGTAGCGCTGAGAATCCGCCGCGTCGATGACGAAGTACTTGCCGAAGATTCTGTCGTTGGCATCCATGAAGTCCCACTTGTCCACAAGCTCCTCATTGAGGAATTCGGTGTCTCCCGGATCGGTGATCTGGACTTTGCGCATCATCTGGCGTACGATGATCTCAAAGTGCTTGTCGTTGATCTTCACACCCTGCAGACGGTAGACGGCCTGGACTTCGTTGACGATGTAGTCCTGAGCCTTTACAGGTCCAAGGATGTTGAGGATGTCGGTAGGGGAGACTCCTCCGTCCGAAAGCCTTGTGCCGGCCTTCACGTAGTCGTTCTCCTGAACCAGGATCTGCTTTGTCAGAGGCACGAGATAGTGCTTCTCGACACCGGACTTGTTCTTGACAATGATCTCGCGGTTTCCTCTCTTGATCTTGCCCATGAGAACCTCACCGTTGATCTCCGCAAGTATCGCAGGAGCGGACGGGGTTCTGGCCTCGAAGAGTTCGGTGACCCTAGGAAGACCTCCGGTGATGTCGCTTGACTTACCGATGGCACGAGGAATCTTGATGATCACATCGCCGACATTGACCTTGTCCCCGTTGTTGGCGATGACGTGCGCGCCGACAGGAAGGTTGTACTGCCTGATCTGGTTGCCTTCGTCGTCAAGAATGAGGATAGAAGGGTTCTTGGTCTTGTCCCTGGACTCGATGATGACCTTATCCTTGTTGACCGCGAACTCGTCGGCGGCCTCCTCACGGAAGTTGACACCATCATAAAGGTTATCGAACTGAACCTTACCGGCGGTCTCTACAATCGTGATGGCGTTGTAAGGATCCCATTCGCAAAGCAGGTCGCCCTTCTTGATCGTGTCTCCGTCCTTGAAGTAGAGCCTTGATCCGTAAGGCACATCGTAGTGGGAATAGGTGATGCCCGTGTTCTCGTCGATGATGCTGACCTCGGTCATACGGCTGACGACGATGTCCTGGGCGGATCCGTCCTCTCCGATTTTCTGGATGGTCCTGAGCTCTTCGAAGACAACCTTGCCGTCGTACTTGGACTCGATGGATGAGTCAGCGGCGGTGCTGGAAGCCGTACCACCGACGTGGAAGGTACGCAGGGTAAGCTGGGTACCAGGCTCACCGATGGACTGTGCGGCGATCACGCCGACAACCTCTCCCTTCTCAACCATTCTGCTGGTGGCGAGGTTACGTCCGTAGCACTTGGCGCAGACTCCCTTGCGGGACTCGCAGGTGAGTACCGAACGGATCTCGACCTGCTCGATCGGCAGATGGTCGATCAGATTGGCTGTGGCCTCGCGGATTTCCTCGCCTGCCTTGATGATCAATTCTCCTGTGAGAGGATTGAATATGTCATGGACGGAAGTACGTCCGAGAATCCTTTCTCCAAGTGACTCGACAATCTCGTCCTTGTTCTTGATGGCGGTGGCGATCAGACCTCTGAGCGTGCCGCAGTCCTCCTCCGTGATGATCACGTCGTGTGACACGTCCACAAGACGACGGGTAAGGTAACCGGCGTCGGCGGTCTTGAGGGCGGTGTCGGCAAGACCCTTACGGGCTCCGTGGGTGGAGATGAAGTACTCGAGCACCGTCATACCCTCCTTAAGGTTGGAGGTGATAGGGTTCTCGATGATCTCCGCTCCTGCCGCTCCTGACTTCTGAGGCTTGGCCATAAGTCCACGCATACCGCAAAGCTGCTTGATCTGCTGTGTTGAACCACGGGCTCCGGAATCCAGCATCATGTAGACCGGGTTGAAGCCCTGCTGGTCAGCTGAGATCTGCTCCTCCACGATGCTCGTGAGCTTGCTGTCGATTGATGTCCAGAGGTCGATGACCTTGTTGTAGCGCTCATTGTTGGTGATGAAGCCCATCGCATAGTTGTTCTTGACTTCCTCAACGCGCTTGTAGCCCTGTTCTATGAGGTCGGCTTTCTCCGCCGGGATGATGACATCTCCGAGGTTGAATGAGATACCGGCCCTGAACGCCTGGTAGTAACCAAGGTTCTTGATGTCGTCAAGGAACTGGGCGGTTCTTGTCACACCTGTGTTCTTGATGACCTCAGTGATGATCTTACGCAGCGCTTTCTTACCAAGAACCTCGTTGACGAAAGGTACTTCCTCCGGCACGTACTGGTTCACGATGATGCGGCCTGCGGTCGTCTTTTTTATCTCGTAGCCCTTGCCAGCGTCCTGTTTGTCCACAGGAAGCCTCACGCCGATCTCGGCGTGCATGTCGATCGCGTTCTCGTTGTAGGCCACGATGACCTCTTCCGGTCCGTAGAAGCTCATCCCCTGACCCTTGGCTCCTGGTCTGATCTTGGTGATGTAGTAAAGACCAAGCACCATGTCCTGTGAAGGAACGGTGATAGGGGAGCCGTTGGCCGGATTAAGAATGTTCTGCGATCCGAGCATGAGGAGCTGAGCCTCCATGATCGCCGCGTTGCCCAGCGGAAGGTGGACAGCCATCTGGTCACCGTCGAAGTCCGCGTTGAATGCGGTACAGGCGAGAGGGTGGAGCTGGATGGCCTTGCCTTCGATCATTCTTGGCTGGAATGCCTGAATACCAAGTCTGTGGAGGGTAGGGGCACGGTTAAGCAGAACCGGATGTCCCTTCATCACATTCTCAAGGATGTCCCAGATCACAGGATCTTTCCTGTCCACGATCTTCTTCGCAGATTTTACGGTCTTGACGATTCCTCTTTCGATGAGCTTGCGGATGATGAACGGCTTGTAGAGCTCGGCTGCCATGAACTTAGGCAGACCGCACTCGTGCATGTTCAGTTCCGGGCCGACCACAATCACGGAACGGGCGGAATAGTCCACACGTTTTCCGAGGAGGTTCTGGCGGAAGCGTCCCTGCTTTCCCTTGAGGGAGTCTGAGAGAGACTTTAAAGCCCTGTTGGACTCGCTCTTGACGGCGCTTGATTTCTTGGAGTTGTCGAACAACGAGTCAACGGCCTCCTGAAGCATACGCTTCTCGTTCCTGAGAATGACCTCAGGAGCCTTGATCTCGATGAGCTTCTTGAGTCGGTTGTTCCTGATGATGACCCTACGGTACAGGTCATTGAGGTCGGTGGTGGCGAATCGTCCGCCATCGAGCGGAACAAGAGGACGGAGGTCCGGCGGAATGACAGGGATGACCTTCATGATCATCCATTCCGGACGGTTGATGTCCTTTGACTCAATGAACCACTTCACGACGCTGAGCCTCTTAAGGTGATCAGCTTTCCTCTGCTGCGAGGTCTCGTTGAGCATCTTCAGGCGGAGTTCCTTGGACAGGCTCTCCACGTCAGTGTCCCTGAGGAGTTCGTAGATGCCTTCGGCACCCATCTTGGCGACGAACTTTCTCGGATCGTCGAAGGCGAGGCTGTAGTTCTCCGGAAGCCTTGCCATGATGTCGAGGTACTCGTCCTCCGAGAGCAGATCCATCTTCTCAAGACCGCTGTCACCCGGATTCACCACGATGTACTTCTCGTAGTAGATGACGGATTCGAGCTTCTTGGCAGGAAGTCCCAGAAGGGCGGAGATCTTGTTAGGAGCCGACTTGAAGTACCAGATGTGAGCCACAGGAACTGTCAGGGCGATGTGTCCCATCCTTTCCCTGCGGACTTTCTTCTCTGTCACCTCGACACCGCATCTGTCGCAGACGATTCCGCGGTAACGGATCCTCTTGTACTTTCCGCAATAGCATTCGTAGTCTTTTGTAGGTCCGAATATCTTTTCGCAGAAGAGACCGTCCCTCTCAGGCTTGTAGGTCCTGTAGTTGACTGTCTCCGGCTTCAGGACCTCGCCGCAGGACCTCGCCGAGATGTCCTCTGGCGAGGCCAGCGAGATGCTGATCTTCGAGAAGTTGCTCTTTACCTTGTTTTCCTTATTATTGAAAGTAGGCATATTCTTGAATGTCAATATTCTTGAAAATTAATCCAAAGTAACCTTGAGACCAAGGCCCCTAAGCTCATGAAGCAGGACGTTGAGGGATTCTGGAATGCCAGGATTCGGCATCGGGTCGCCCTTGACGATAGCCTCGTAAGTCTTCGAACGTCCGGTCACGTCGTCTGACTTGACCGTGAGGATCTCCTGAAGCGCGTTTGCGGCTCCGAATGCCTCCAGGGCCCAGACCTCCATCTCTCCGAACCTCTGGCCTCCGAACTGTGCCTTACCGCCGAGAGGCTGCTGGGTGATGAGTGAATATGGTCCGATGGAGCGGGCGTGCATCTTGTCGTCAACCATGTGGCCCAGCTTGATCATGTAGATCACGCCGACGGTCGCAGGCTGGTCGAACCAGTCGCCGGTGCCGCCGTCCCTGAGGTGTGTCTTACCGTACTTCGGCACGCCGGCCTTGTCTGTGTATTTACAGATCTCGTCGATGGTCGCGCCGTCAAAGATAGGGGTGCTGAACTTGACTCCAAGCCTTGCTCCGGCCCATCCGAGAACGGTCTCGTAGATCTGGCCGAGGTTCATACGTGAAGGCACGCCGAGAGGGTTGAGGACAATGTCCACAGGAGTTCCGTCCTCAAGGAACGGCATGTCTTCCTGACGGACGATCTTGGCCACGATACCCTTGTTACCGTGACGTCCGGCCATCTTGTCACCGACAGTGATCTTCCTCTTCTTGGCGATGTAGACTTTGGCAAGCTGCATCACGCCGTTAGGAAGCTCGTCGCCGACCTTTATCTTGTCCATCTGTCTCTTGCACTCAGCCTCCGCCACCTTGAATGTAAGGCAGTAGTTGTTGATGAGTTCCTGAACGAGGATGTTTGTCTTCTCATCCGTGGTCCAGTTGCTGGAGTTGATGTTCTGGAAGTCGATGCCCTTCAGCTTCTCGCTGGTGATCTCCTTGCCTTTTGGTAATATCTCCACATCGTAGAGGTCGTTGATTCCGGCGCTCTTCTTGCCCTTGGTGAGGACGGCGAGGCGCTTGATGAAGTCAGCGTAAAGCTTGGCGGCCTTCTTGTCGAAATCTTCCTGTATGAGGTCAAGACGGGCTTTAAGGTCTGTCTTCGCGGCCCTTCTGTTGCCTTCCTTGGCGGCTTTGGCGTAGAGGGCTGTCTTGATGACGGTGCCGCTGAGTGAAGGATTGGCCTTGAGCGAGGCATCCTTGACATCGCCGGCCTTGTCTCCGAAGATGGCCTTGAGAAGTTTCTCCTCAGGTGACGGATCGCTCTCGCCCTTAGGCGTGATCTTACCGATCATGATGTCGCCCGGCTCGATGTGGGCTCCGATCCTGATGATACCTTGGCTGTCCAAATCCTTTGTGGCGTCCTCGCTGACGTTTGGAATGTCGGAGGTAAGCTCCTCCATACCGCGCTTTGTGTCGCGGACCTCGGTGAGATATTCATCCACATGCACGGATGTCAGGACATCCCATTTCACCATCTCTTCCGACAGTACGATGGCGTCCTCGTAGTTGTAGCCCTTCCAAGGCATGAAGGCGACCTTGAGGTTACGGCCCAGCGCAAGCTCTCCGTCCTGTGTGGCATAGCCTTCCGTGAGTACCTGGCCACCGACGACCTTGTCTCCCTTGCGTACTATCGGCTTAAGGGTGACGGTCGTGCTCTGGTTGGTCCTTCTGTAGATAGGAAGGGTATAGACAGTCTCGTCAGGAGCGAAGGAGACGAATTTCTCGTCGTCCGTCCTGTTGTACTTGATCCTGATCTCCTTGGCGTCCACATAGGTCACCTCGCCTTCTCTTTCGGCGACGTACTGTGTCCTGGAGTCAAGGCATACCCTCTCCTCCAGTCCTGTTCCGACAATTGGAGACTCCGGACGGAGAAGCGGAACCGCCTGACGCATCATGTTCGCGCCCATGAGCGCGCGGTGAGCGTCATCGTGCTCCAGGAACGGGATCAGTGAGGCGGCCACGGAGGCCATCTGGTTAGGAGCCACGTCCATGTAGTCAACCTGTTCCTTCGACACAACCGGGAAGTCAGCCTCAAGACGGCACTGGATTCTGTCCTCCTTGATCGTTCCGTCGTCTTCCATCTTGACTTTCGCGAGGGAGACGAGCTTGTTCTCCTCTTCCTCGGCGGTCATGTAGTGCCAGCCCTTGGCTGTAAGATCCACCTTTCCGTTGCGGACCTCGCGGTACGGAGTCTCGATGAATCCCAGCTGGTTGATTCTGGCGTAGACGCACAGTGAGGAGATAAGACCGATGTTCGGACCTTCAGGTGACTCGATAGGGCAGAGCCTGCCGTAATGCGTGTAGTGAACGTCCCTGACCTCGAATCCTGCCCTGTCTCTTGAAAGACCGCCAGGTCCGAGCGCGGAGAGACGACGCTTGTGCGTGATCTCGGCCAGAGGGTTGGTCTGGTCCATGAACTGTGACAGCTGGCTGGTACCGAAGAATGAGTTGATCACGGAAGACAGAGTCTTCGCGTTGATCAGATCGATCGGGTTGAACTGCTCGCTGTCGCGGACATTCATCCTTTCGCGGATGGTTCTTGCCATCCTTGAGAGTCCTACGCTGAATTGGTTGGCAAGCTGCTCTCCGACGGTGCGGACACGCCTGTTGCTCAGATGGTCGATGTCATCGACAGTCGCCTTGGAGTTGATGAGCTGGATGAGATACTTGATGATCTCGATGATGTCAGTGTTGGTCAGCACCCTTGTCTCCGGGTCTGTGGTAAGGCTGAGTTTCTTGTTGAGACGGAACCTTCCGACATTTCCGAGGTCGTACCTCTTCTCGGAGAAGAAGAGTTTGTCGATGACATCCCTCGCAGTCGCCTCATCAGGTGGTTCTGAATTACGGAGCTGTTTGTAGATGTAGTTGACCGCCTCTATCTCGGTGTTTGTAGGATCCTTCTGGAGTGTGTTGAATATGATCGCATATTCATTGGAGTTAGCCTCGTCCTTCTGAAGGAGGATTGTCTTGACATCGGTGTCGATGATCTTGGCGATGGTGTCATCGTCAAGGATCTCTCCTCTCTCCACGATAGGGATTGTTCTCTCGATAGGGATGACCTCTCCGGTGTCCTCGTCCTCGAAATCTTCTGTCCAAGTCTTTAGAACCTTGGCGGCAAGTTTCCTGCCCGCGTTCTCTTTGAGGTTCTGCTCGTTGACTTCAATCTCGTCAGCGAGGCCGAATATGTCTATGATGTCCTTGTCGGAATTGAAGCCTATCGCACGCAGCAGTGTCGTCACCGGCAACTTCTTCTTACGGTCGATGTAGGCGTACATCACGTTGTTGATGTCAGTGGCGAACTCGATCCATGATCCCTTGAACGGGATGATCCTTGCTGAATAGAGCTTCGTTCCGTTTGCGTGCATGCTCTGGTCGAAGAATACGCCAGGGGAGCGGTGCAGCTGGGACACTATGATTCTTTCTGATCCATTGATTACGAATGTGCCGGCCGGTGTCATGTAAGGAATGCTGCCGAGGTACACATCCTGGACTCTCGTGTCAAAGTCCTCGTGCTCTGGATCGGTGCACGAAAGGCGGAGTTTTGCCTTCAGAGGAACGTTGTAGGTCAGCCCTCTCTCAAGGCACTCGTCAATTGTATACTGAGGAGGATCGATGAAATAGTCGATGAATTCCAACTTGTAGTTGTTCCTCGTATCTTCGATCGGGAAGATCTCCTGAAACACCTGGAAGAGACCTTCGTTCTTCCTGTTGTCCGGTGTTGTCTCCACCTGGAAGAAATCCTTGAATGATTTCAGCTGAACTTCCAGAAGGTCAGGATACTCCAGAATCTTTGAGGTAGCGAACATTACTCGCTTATTGTTAGTCTTTTTTGACATGTTCTGCCTTTAGGAAATGGAGAAAAACTTAATACGACAAAAAGGTTTAGAGCCTTCTAGGCTCTAAACCTGATGATTTTCCCGCCAGGGGAAGCCGGGTTATTTAACCTCAACTTCGGCACCTGCCTCTTCGAGGACAGACTTCAGTTGCTCAGCTTCGGCCTTGGAGGCTTTCTCCTTAACGGTCTTAGGAGCGCCGTCTACAAGATCCTTAGCTTCCTTCAGACCAAGACCAAGGGCTTCCTTAACGGCCTTGATAACCTGAAGTTTAGCTGCACCGGCTGACTTGAGGACAACGTCAAACTCAGTCTGCTCGGCTGGAGCAGCCTCAGCTGCTGCTGCCGGACCTGCTACTGCTACCGCAGCGGCTGCAGGCTCGATACCATACTCTTCCTTGAGAACTTTAGCAAGTTCCTGAACGTCTTTTACAGAAAGGTTAACCAACTCTTCTGCAAGTGCTTTTACATCTGCCATAATTGATAATTATTAAATTGTTTGATACTATTTCTCTTCTTTTTCCGAAAGTGTCTTGACAAGTCCGGCTATTGTGCTGCCACCGCCATTCTGAAGAGCGGAGATGACATTGCGCATAGGAGCCTGGAGGAGGGAGATGATGTCTCCGATGAGTTCCTCTTTGGATTTGATAGCGCAGAGTTCGTCGAGCTTCTCGGCGCCGACAAAAGCGCACTCCTGAACGTAGGCACCCTTAAGCTGTGGCTTGCCCATGTCCTTCTGAAACTTCTTGATGAGTTTCGCCGGACCGTTGGGGGTCTCGGTGAACATGATCGCAGAGTTACCTTTCAGGACAGGGAGAAGAAGATTAAGCTCCTCATTCTCCAGTCCTTTGATAACGTGGGCGAACAGAGTGTTCTTTACAACTGTCAGCTTGATGCCCCGCTCAAAGCATGAGCGGCGGAGTTTAACAGTGTTCTCAGCATTCAGACCCTCAATGTCAGCAATGTAGAAATTAGGGTACTGCTTCAGTTGGGCTGAGATGCTTTCAATAATCTGATCTTTTAATTCCTTCTTCATAATGAAATCCTTTTTTACTCAGCGGAACCGCCAGTTGTGAATGCTTTGACATCTATCTTGATACCAGGGCTCATGGTCGTGCAGATGGCCGCACTCTTAAGATATGTGCCCTTGAGAGCCTGTGGCTTAAGTTTCAGAACCTCGTTAAGGAGAGCGGACGCGTTCTCGCAGATCTGCTCAGGAGTGAATGAAACCTTACCGATGGCCGCATGTATGATTCCGGTCTTGTCAACCTTGAAATCGATCTTACCGCCCTTTACGTCCTTGACAGCGTTGCCTACTTCCATAGTAACGGTACCTGTCTTAGGGTTAGGCATAAGTCCTCTTGGACCGAGGATACGTCCGAGAACACCGACCTTGGCCATGACTGAAGGAGTGCAGATGATGACATCCACGTCTGTCCAGCCACCCTTGATCTTTTCTACGTACTCATCCAGACCAACATAGTCGGCGCCGGCCTCCTTGGCCTCGTTCTCCTTGTCAGGAGTGCAGAGTACAAGGACTCTGACAACCTTACCTGTTCCGTGAGGAAGGGTGACCACGCCACGAATCATCTGATTCGCCTTACGAGGGTCAACTCCGAGGTTGGCTGACAGTTCCACAGATGCGTCGAACTTGGTGTAGGTGATGTCCTTCAGTATTTCACAAGCCTGGGCAAGAGTGTACTGTTTTGAAGCGTCATACTTTGCGATGACGGCTTTCTGATTCTTTGTAATTCTACTCATTTCGCATGTGAAATTTAAAGGTTCTCAGGAAAATTTCCGGTGACCTTGATACCCATACTTCTTGCTGTACCGGCTACCATTCTCATGGCTGCCGCAAGAGTGAAGGCATTGAGGTCAGGCATCTTGCCTTCAGCGATCGTCTTAACCTGATCCCAGGTGATGGATGCGACCTTCCTTCTGTTAGGTTCTCCTGAACCTTTCTGGATCTTGGCCGCTTCCTTGAGGGAGATGGCTACTGGCGGCTGCTTTACCTCGAACGTGAAGGACTTGTCTGAATAGACAGTGATGACTACAGGCAGGATCTTGCCGGCGCTCTGCTGAGTCGCGGCATTGAACTGCTTGCAGAAGTCCATAATGTTCAAGCCTTTGGAACCGAGTGCCGGTCCTACCGGAGGCGCTGGATTAGCAGCTCCTGCTTTGATTTGGAGCTTGATGAATCCGGTAACTTCTTTTGCCATAATTGTTTGTTATTCTTTTGTTACTTGAGTAAAGCTGAGTTCCAGCAGAGTCTTTCTGCCGAAAATCACAACTATCACTTTGAGTTTGCTTCTATCCTCTTCGATCGCGTCGACGGTGCCGCTGAATCCGCTGAACGGACCATCGGTTATCTTCACGGATTCGCCGACTTCGAAATTAACCTCTGTCTCGACTGGATTGTCTACATTCTGATCCTGATTACCGAGTATCCACTGCGCCTCATCATCTCTGATTGGCACCGGTACCCTTTCGGTCATTGTCCCGGAAGTTTTCTTCTCTGTCAGGAAGCCGGACATGCCAGGAATGTCGTTGCGGATAATATACTCCAATTCCGGGCAAAGCTGAGCCTGAATCAAAACATAGCCAGGGTAAAGCAGCCTTTCGACCACCTTCCTCTTGCCATTCTTGGTTACTATCTCACGCTTTACCGGAACAAGAACCTGCGCGACTTGATCCTGTAGGCCAAACCTTTCTATTTCTTTCTCAAGATAATCTTTGGCCTTCTTCTCTTTGCTTCCCGCTGTCCGAAGGACATACCATTTCATGTCACCCATGGTAATCAAAAAATTACAATGTGTAAATCGCTGTCATCAGATGCTCGAAAGCGAAGTCAACCACGAAGAGAACCAGAGCAAGGATCACAGTAGCGACCATAACCAGAAGGGCTGAGCTCTGAAGCTTGTCCCAGGTTGGCCATGTGACCTTCTTGGTGAGTTCCACGTAGGACTCTTTGCAATAGTTAATGAACTTTCTCATCTTTGCATTTAATGGACTCCGTAATTTGGAAGCGTCTACGAAGTCTGTTAAACAATTACCAAATCGTAACCTTTGATATTTTGCAGGGGAAGCAGGATTCGAACCCACATCGACGGTTTTGGAGACCGCTGAACTACCCTTGTTCTATTCCCCTAAGTCAGGACGGACATCTGACGGACATCCGTCCTGTATGGTGAAGAATTACTCTTCGATCTTGATAACCTGGCCGGCACCAACGGTACGTCCACCTTCGCGGATAGCGAACTGGAGTCCTTCGTTGAGGGCTACAGGGGTGATGAGCTGAACGTCGATCTCAACGTTGTCGCCCGGCATTACCATCTCGACTCCTTCTGGAAGGGTGATCTCACCGGTCACGTCAAGAGTACGGATGAAGAACTGAGGACGATAGTGGTTGTGGAATGGAGTGTGACGTCCACCCTCTTCCTTCTTGAGGACGTAGATCTGAGCCTTGAAGTGCTTGTGAGGAGTGATAGAGCCTGGCTTGGCGACAACCTCACCTCTCTTGACTTCCTTCTTGTCGATACCACGGAGGAGAAGACCAACGTTGTCTCCGGCCTCACCCTGATCGAGGAGCTTGCGGAACATCTCGACACCTGTTACAACGGTGTTCTTAGGAGCGTCGCCGAAGCCTACGAGCTCAACAGGATCGTTGACGTGGATGGTACCGGTCTCGATACGACCTGTAACAACGGTTCCACGGCCAGTGATGGAGAAGATGTCCTCGATAGGCATGAGGAACGGCTTCTCGTTCTGACGAACAGGCTGAGGGATGTACTCGTCAACAGCGTCCATGAGCTCCATTACCTTGTCTTCCCAAACCTTCTCTCCGTTGAGGGCTCCAAGAGCGGATCCACGGATGATAGGGCAGTTCTCGTCGAACTTGTAGAATGCGAGCAGGTCGCGGATCTCCATCTCAACGAGGTCAAGCATCTCAGGGTCCTCAACAAGGTCAACCTTGTTCATGAATACGAGGATCTTAGGAACGTTCACCTGACGGGCGAGCAGGATGTGCTCACGGGTCTGAGGCATAGGACCGTCGGTAGCGGCTACAACGAGGATGGCTCCATCCATCTGAGCGGCACCTGTAACCATGTTCTTAACGTAGTCAGCGTGGCCTGGGCAGTCTACGTGGGCATAGTGGCGCTTCTCTGTCTCGTACTCTACGTGAGCGGAGTTGATGGTGATACCACGCTCCTTCTCTTCAGGAGCATTGTCGATCTGATCGAAAGACTTGATCTTGTCCGCGTTACCGGAGACTCTCTCGGCGAGAACCTTGGTGATAGCGGCAGTCAAAGTCGTCTTACCGTGGTCAACATGGCCGATAGTACCGATGTTAACGTGCGGCTTCGTTCTTTGGAAAGTTTCTTTTGCCATAATATTATGATTTAAATGAGTAATCTAAATAACGCAATTTGAGCCGGTGATGGGATTTGAACTCATGACCTCATCCTTACCAAGGATGCGCTCTACCCCTGAGCTACACCGGCTTAATGGAGCGGAAGACGAGGTTCGAACTCGCGACCCTCAGCTTGGAAGGCTGATGCTCTACCAACTGAGCTACTTCCGCGGTTGTTGTGGGAGGAGGTGGACTCGAACCACCGAACCCGAAGGAGCGGATTTACAGTCCGCCGCAATTGCCGCTATGCGATCCTCCCGATATTCCTTTGATACAGCTCTTGGCCGTTTAGAGCCGATAGAGGGATTCGAACCCACGACCCCGAGATTACAAATCACGTGCTCTGGCCAACTGAGCTATATCGGCGTTATTTCAATGATGCTTCCCTTTCACAAAGGGATTGCAAAGATAGATATTATTTCTTATTCTCCAAAACTTTTTCAATTATTTTTGATTAGCGAGACGATTTTTGAATAGATGATCTCGGTGGTCAGCCCGCACTGTTCCCTTTGGCGGCCAACGGGGGCCTGGGTGATGAATCTGTCTGGAATACCGACACCTATCACCGGGATACGCGCGCCCGTCGAGGCGACATATTCACTGACCTCGCTGAACAGGCCTCCCTTGACGGCGCCGTCCTCAAGGGTGAGGATGCATCTGTAGCCCGCCGCCTCTTTGAGGATCTCCTGGTCGAACGGTTTGAGGAACCGGACATTGAAGACCGCCGGACTTTTTCCGGTCTCTTTCCTCAGCCTCTCCGCCGCTTCCAGCGCCCTGTTGGCGACGGGTCCCAAGGCAAGGACGGCGACATCTTCCCCGTCTGCGAGCCTCTCTCCTTTCCCTATGGGGAGGGGTGTGCTTTCAGCGTTCCTCCAGTCGGCGCCTTCCCCGATGCCGCGAGGGTACCTGATCACCAAAGGGCCGTCCTTTATCCCGAGGCCGGTGTTGAGGAGCCTTTTGAGCTCGGTTTCGTCTTTAGGCGCAGCGATCACGGTGTTCGGGATGCATCGCAGCGAGGCCAGGTCGAACGCTCCTTGGTGAGTCGCTCCGTCCTCTCCCACGAGCCCGGCCCTGTCGAGGCACAGAACCACATTCAGGTGCTGCAAGGCGACATCGTGGACGATCTCGTCGTAGGCTCTTTGGGCGAATGATGAATATATCACACAATAGGGCTTCATCCCTCCGGCCGCAAGTCCGGCGGCGAAGGTGACGGCGTGTTCCTCCGCGATGCCGACATCGAAGAACCTGTCGGGGAAGCGTGCGGCGAAGTCGGTCATGCCGCTGCCCGTCGCCATGGCCGGGGTTATTCCCACCACGGTCGGATCCTTTTCCGCGAGTTCGCAGAGAACCTGGCCGAAAACATCCTGATAGCGGTCGGCCTGATACTTTCTGGCCGGTCTTTCTCCTGTCTCGGGGTTGAACTTGCCGGGGGCGTGCCAGGTGGTCGGGTCGGACTCCGCCGGCGCGTAGCCCTTGCCCTTGATTGTGCAGGCGTGCAGGATTTTCGGACCCTTGATGTCCTTCAGCCTCCTGAGGGTCTTGACAACCTCCTCGATGTTGTTTCCGTCGATCGGGCCGAAGTACCTGAATCCGAACGCTTCGAATAGGTCTCCGCCGGAAGTGGTGACCAGGCCGGACTTGGTGTTGCGCACCAATCGTTGGATACGGCTCCTGAACCTTCCGGCTCCGAGCTTGTCCCAGATGTGTGTCTTTATCCGGTTGTAGGCCGGGGCTGTCGTCAGGTTCAGAAGGTACGAGTGGAGAGCCCCTCTGTTGCCGTCGATGGCCATGTCGTTGTCGTTGAGAACGACAAGAAGATCGGTGTCGCTCTCTCCGGCGTTGTTGAGGCCTTCCAGCGCCAGTCCGCCGGTCATCGCCCCGTCACCGATCATCGCCACGGTCTTGGCTCCGGAGCCTGAAAGTCCGGCGGCCTTCGCCATTCCGAGGGCGGCGGAGATCGAGGTGGACGCGTGTCCGGCTCCGAAAGCGTCGTAGGCGCTTTCGTCTCTGTTCGGGAATCCGCTGATTCCGTCCTCCATCCTGTTTTTCAGAAAAGCCTCTTTTCTTCCTGTCAGGATCTTGTGGGCATAGGCCTGATGGCCGACGTCAAAGACCAGATTGTCCTTCGGAGTGTCGAACACATAATGCAGACCTACAATCAGTTCCACGGCTCCGAGACTGGAGGCCAGGTGTCCCGGATTCTCCGAGCAGCACTTGACGATGTAGTCTCTGATCTCGCCGCAAAGCGGTTGCAGTTCCTCTATGCCGAGTTTCCTGAGGTCTTCAGGAGAATTGATCTTATCAAGAATCATAGGGGCGAAGGTACGACTTTATTCCGACATTTTTCTTATATTCGCAAGTTGTTTGAATATTTTTACATTCATACGGAATATATTTTAAAGAAATAGTCAAATGTCTGAAAAGATTCAAAAACTGATGAATGACTCGCCGGCCGCGAGATGGACCGCACTCATTCTTATCGCGCTGATGATGTTCTTCGGCTACATGTTCGTCGATGTCATGTCGCCGTTGCAGTCCCTGATCGAGCAGCAGAGGGGCTGGAGTCCGGATGTGTTCGGAACTTACGCAAGCGCGGAGTACATTCTCAACGTCTGCGGTTTCCTGATACTCGCCGGTATCATCCTGGATAAGATGGGTGTCCGTTTCACAGGAATCCTTTCCGCCTCGATGATGTTCGCGGGAGCGACTATTAAATATATAGGTATAACCGACTGGTTCCAGACAACCGCTTTCTGCGAGTGGCTGGGTACTTGGTGGGTGTCAATGCCGGGCAGCGCAAAGATGGCCGCGCTTGGATTCATGATCTTCGGCTGCGGTTGCGAGATGGCCGGCACGACGGTCTCCAAGGCGATCGCCAAATGGTTCAAGGGTAAGGAAATGGCCATGGCCATGGGCATTGAGATGGCTATCGCCCGCGTGGGTGTGTTCTCGGTGTTCTCGATCAGCCCGATCCTTGCTTCCAAACTCGGCGGGGTCCAGGGCCCTGTGGGATTCTGCACGGTACTGCTTCTCATCGGTCTGATCAACTACATCGTGTTCAGTGTGATGGACAAGAAGTTCGACGGACAGCTTGTGGAGGCCGGCGTCAAATCCGACGATTCGTCGTCCGAGGAGGAATTCAAACTCAGTGACCTTGGCAAGATCTTCTCTTCCAGAAGCTTCTGGGTAGTTGCCCTTCTTTGTGTCCTCTATTATTCCGCGATCTTCCCGTTCCAGAGGTACGGCGCCAACATGCTCCAGTGCAACCTTGACGGCATCTCCGCCAGGACCGCCTCCGACATATTCAGATGGTTCCCTATCGGAGCGGCGGTCATCACGCCGTTCCTCGGCAGGTTCCTTGACACGAAGGGTAAGGGTGCGACGATGCTTATCTGCGGCGCCCTGCTCTTGATTGTGTGCCATCTTGTGTTTGCGTTCCTGCTGCCGGCGACGCACAGCAAGTTCATCGCCCTCGCGACCATCGTTGTCCTCGGAATCAGCTTCTCGCTTGTCCCTGCCGCCCTTTGGCCTTCGGTTCCGAAGATTATCGACGAGAAGATCCTGGGTTCGGCCTATTGCCTGATCTTCTGGGTGCAGAACATCGGTCTGTGCTTCGTTCCGAAGCTCATCGGCAGCGTTCTTACCAGCGTCAACGCTGATAACCCTGCCGTGATCGCCGCCAAGGCCGCCGGTGCCGAGTTCATCCCTTACAACTACACCATCCCTCTCGTCATCTTCGCAGGTTTCGGTGTCGCCGCCCTTCTGATAGCCATCTACCTCAAGGCTCTTGACAGCAAGCGCCACCTCGGCCTCGAGCTCCCGAATATTCAGAAGTAGTTTTTTTTTTGAATATACAAGGCCTTTTTGCGGCAGGGAGGGGCTTGGCTCCGACGGGTAAATCCCTCCCTTCGCTTCGCTCAGGGCCCCTCCCGTTCACGTGGCCACGGGCGGCCACGCCCGCTGAGTCAAGCCCCTCCCTGCCGCAAGGTGCAGGAATATGAAAGATTGATCGATTGTGAAAGGAAGTGGGATATGGGTGATTTGAACTTAAATCAATGAAAACGAACTTATAATATTGTGGCAAAAACATTAAGTAAATATTCGTGCTGGATAGCGCTGGCATGTCTGGTGGTACCGATGTTCGCATCGTACTACTTTGACGACATGTTCTCCACGCTGTCCCACCTGTTCGAGAACCCTTCCCTGCTGGAACTGGGCTGGAACTCGGCTGACTACGGACTTTACACAAGCGGCTACTCTGTCCTCTGTGTGTTCGGCGGACTGGTTGTCTGCGGAATGCTTCTGGACAAATGGGGCGTGAGGGTGACGGGGTCAATCTTCGTCACGATGATGGCCGCGGGAGCGGCAATGGTCACCTATGCCCTTACTTCCGGTCTCGCTCCCAAGGTCTCCCTGACCATCGCCTACGTCGGTTGCATGTTTTTCGGCCTCGGAAGCGAGATCGCCGGCGTGGCCGTGACCAGATCGATCGCCAAGTGGTTCAAGGAGGGGAACATGGCCTTCGCCATGGGTCTTCAGCTGGCCATCGCGAGACTTGGAACGGCCTTCGCTCTGGTGGTGTCGCCTATGCTTGTCGCCGGGAAAGCCGCCGGACAGACATATTCATTGACCGAAACCGCGAGGCCGGCCTTTCTGGGGCTGGCGCTGATGATGGCGGGAATGGTTCTTTGGGCGGTCTTCGTCGCGATGGACGCCAGGTTCGACCGGCAGGCCGGGCTGAAAGACACCGTGGACACCGCCGAGGAGGACAAATTCCGCTTTTCGGATGTCGTGAGACTCCTGAAAAACAAGCAGTTCATCGCCATAGCCCTGCTGTGTGTGTTCTTCTACAGCAGCGTGATCTCCTTCAAGAAGTTCGCTTCCGCCATCCTCATCCCACGTTTTGACGTGCCGGTCGAGGCGGCAAGCTGGATGGTTTCGATGCTGCCGTTCGCCACGGTCATATTCGCTCCGCTTTTTGGAGTGCTGGTGGACAAGATCGGTCACGGCACCCGCTGGATGCTCATCGGCGCGGTCTTGGCTTTGCTGGCGCACCTGATGCTGGCCTTCGCTCCGTCCGGAATCCCATTCTATGGCTACCTGAGCATGGTCTTCCTTGGCTTCGGCTATTCCCTTGTCCCCGCCGCAATGTGGCCTTCAGTGCCGAAGATCGTGCCGGAAAAGGTTCTCGGGACGGCTTATTCATTAATATACTGGGTTCAGAATCTGGGACTTATGTCGTTCAAGATGCTTGCGGGGAAGATACTCGCCGGAAAGAACCTTAACGGCGGAGTGAACGAGGCCGGCGCGGTCTGGGTGGAAGTGATGTTTGTCGCCGTGTGTGTGGTGGCGCTGTCGCTCGCCTTCGTGCTGTGCGCCCATTCCCGCCGCAACCCACACCTCAGGCTGGATCTTCCGGACCGTTCGTGACCCGTTCATAATTCATGCGGGAGTTAAGTAACCTTCAAAAAATAACCTGCCTCATCTTAAGGAATCTTTTCGGTCTATATCTGTTTTCTCATCAGTCATGTGCCACCGGCACACTCCTTCTTCGAAAATAGATCTATCCTCGAAAATCTTCTCCTAATCTGAGGCAGGTTATTTTTTTCACGTTACTAAGACAGGTACTCCAGTTTCAAGGATTTATTACTATATTTGACAAAATCATGCGGTCAAATGTGGTAGTGTATGGATCTGGATCTGTTTTTACATATTCTTAAGATTCCTTCGACATCCGGAGAGGAAAGGCTATTGGCGGAACGGCTCAGGGAGTTGCTTCCGTTCGGTGGCTGCCTGGTTCAGAGCCATGAGGTAGGTGACGGGACGGTCAACCTGCTTTTCGACTGGTCCGGTACCGGGAAGCCTTCCTTTGTTTTCTGCACCCATCTGGACACGGTTCCTCCATACCTCCCGCCGTTGACGGTCGAGGTGCGAAGAGGAGATGCCCTGCCTGACGGAAAAGTGGCCGCGCAGGACGATCTGATGGTCCAGGGGCGGGGCAGCTGCGATGCCAAGGGCCAGATAATCACAATGTTCATGGCCTGCCGTCGGCTGTATGACGAAGGCTTCCGTGATTTTGGTCTGCTTCTGCTCGCGGGCGAGGAGACAGGCTCCTTCGGGGCGAAGGCCTATTCGCGGGACTGCGCCGGAGGACGGTTTGTACTGGTAGGGGAGCCTACGGACAACTGTCTGGTCTCGGCCAGCAAGGGTACGAAGTCATTCGAGGTGACGATTCCCGGAAAGGCGTGTCATTCGGGCTATCCGGATCAGGGGATCAGTGCGGTTGACCGCTTCGCGGATTTCATGGACGCGATGAGGATAGTCAGGCTGCCGGAGGATCCTGTTCTCGGGCCGACCACTTGGAATGTGGGGAGGCTGGTCAGCGACAACCCTCAGAACATCCTTAGTCCGGAGATCCGGTTCAGAATCTATTTCCGGACGACTTTTGTAACGGATGCCCTGATCGAGGAGATCCTTTTAGGAATATGCCCGCACGACGCGGTCGTAAAGGCGTTCGGTGGCGATTCCCCGCAGCGCTATTTTCATGAGGTTGAGGGAATAGAGTCAAAGACGGCATCCTTCGGGAGCGATGCCCCGAGGCTGGACGCTTTCCCGATGAGGGCCATCTGCGGCCCGGGATCCATCCTCACGGCCCACACGGATAAGGAATATGTCCTGGTCTCGCAGATAGAGGAAGCGGTGGAGCGGGACGTAAGAATATTCAAGACTATTGACGAACTTAACAGATAAGGTATGATTGTGATGAAATTCGGCGGCACGTCCGTCAAGGATGAGGCGGCGATCGGGAGGGTGATCTCGATCGTAAGGAGCCGACTGCGCGAAAGACCGCTGGTCGTGGTGTCGGCATTGTCCAAGGTCACCAGGATGCTTTGTGAGCTTGCACAGGAGGCAGAGGCTCAGCATGATGATAACGTGAAGGCATTGCTTTCCCGGCTTCGGGAGAGGCATTTTGACCTGGCGCGGAAGCTGCTTGCCTCCAGACCGGAGTTGCTCGAAGAGGCCATTGGTGAAGTTGAGGAGATCATCGGAAAGCTGGAGACCTTCGTCGGCGGCGTGTGTCTGATCGGAGAACTGTCCCGGCGCAGCGAGGCGAGGATAATCTCTACCGGGGAGGTTCTTTCCTCCACGATCATTAGCTACGCCTTCAATGCCGAAGGCGTGTCGTGCCGCCTGATCGACGCAAGGCGGATGATCATCACAGACGACAACTACATCAGCGCGCAACCGGATATGGAGACAACGGAGGCCAATGTCAGGAGGATTGTCGGGCAGGAGTCCAAGGGCGTGGACATCGTGCTTACCCAAGGATTCATCGCCTCCACAGGGGCGGGGGCTCCTTCCGTCCTTGGATTCGAGGGTTCAGACTATTCCGCCGCCATTTTCGGATCCGCTCTCGACGCCGAGAGGGTAGAGATCTGGACGGATGTGGACGGCATCAGAACAACTGATCCAAGGTTCATCGGCAGCACGAGGAAAATCGATGTCATCTCCTACGAGGAGGCGGCGGAGATGGCTGTCATGGGGGCGAGAGTCCTTCACCCTCTGACCATCGAACCGGCGAGGAGAAGGAATATTCCGATACGTGTCCTGAACTCTACGAACCCGGAGTGCGAAGGGTCGTCTGTTGTCAGGAGTGACGAGGCTCCTGGCGGGCCTAAGTCCGTGGCTTTCAGAAGCGAGATCCTGTTCGTAAGGATTCGCTCATCCAGACTTGAGGGCGTGACCAGAATGCTCGGCAAGGTGTTTGCCGTCCTTTATCCGAAAAGGATTCCGGTGACATTGGCGAAGGCTACGGAATCGGAGGTCTGTCTTGTGATCCCGGAGGAGGTGGACGGACTTGCCGAGGCCTTTGACGAGATCCGGAAATGGGCCGAAGTGACGGTCTACCGGGACAAGTCGTTCATTGCGGTCATAGGGCGCGACATTGTCGGTTTCGAGGGTCTTGGCGACAAGGTCATCGGCTTCTCCGGCAAGGTTTACATGGCTAACGTTGGCGCCAACATGATGAGTGAGAGTTTTGTGATCGACCGTGACAGGCTCCAGGTCACACTGGAGAGGCTGCACGATTATATTTTTGAACAATAATGCTAAAGGTTGTGATCAGCGGCTACGGCCGCATGGGCCATAATGTGGAGGAGATCCTGAAAGCGAGAGGTGTTGAGTGCGCCGGTAAAAGCGATGACATCGCCTTCTTCGACAAGTGCTTGGCCAAGGAATGCGTCTGCATCGATTTCTCGACTCCGGACGCTTTCAGGAGGAACTATCGCCACATCGCCTCGAACTTCAGGGCGGCGGTGATCGGAACGACCGGATGGGACGACATCAGGGACGAGGTCATAAGATGCTTTGAGAGGCAGGGGACTCCGATGGTGTACTCATCCAACTTTTCCGTCGGCGTGAACGTGCTTTCGGCGGCTGTCGCGTTGATCGCCAAGCGCTTAGGTCAGGCGGGCGGCTACTCGCCGTACATTGTCGAGAAGCACCATGTCCACAAGCTGGACGCTCCGAGCGGTACGGCGAAGTCCTTGGCGGCAGTCGTCAGGGAGGGTCTTGGACAGGATCCGGGAATAGCTTCCGTGCGAGTGGGGGAGGTGGCCGGAATCCACACGGTAGGCTTCGAGGGCGAAAACGACCGCATCACCATCGAACACGAGGCTTTTTCCCGCAAGGGTTTCGCGGAGGGCGCGGTCGTGGCAGCGGCGATGACCGAGGGCCTTGAGGGCGTGCATGAGTTTAGGGAATTGTTTTTCAAAGAGAATAGATGATGAAGATCAAAGGATGTGGAACGGCGTTGGTGACTCCGTTCAAAGATGGTAAAGTGGACTTTGATTCCTACAGAGTCCTTGTGCGAAGGCAGGTGGAGGCCGGCATTCATTTTCTTGTGCCTCTCGGAACCACCGCAGAGACCCCGTGCCTGACCGACGAGGAGAAGGTTGAGCTTCTCCGCATCACCAGGGAACTGTGTCCGGACAGGCCTGTGGTGGTCGGGGCGGGGACGAACTCCCCGGCGCAGACGATCCGCAACATCCGCCTTCTGGAACCATGCGGGCCGGACGCTTTCCTCATAGTGGTGCCTTATTATAATAAGCCGACCCAGGAGGGGATCTATGAATATTTCAAAGCGGTCGCCGCCTCCACCTCCAAGGCCATAGTCGTCTACAATGTTCCCGGAAGGACGGGGGTGAACCTGACCTCGGAGACAACCCTGCGTCTGGCCGGGATCCCTAACGTGACCGCCGTCAAGGAGGCTTCCGGCGATCTTGGGCAGATCAGCCGTGTGATTTCCGGCAGGCCTGCGGGTTTCGGTGTCCTCAGCGGCAATGATGACCAGACATTCCCGGTCATGAAGGCCGGAGGGGATGGCGTCATCAGTGTCGCGTCAAACATTGCCCCGGTGCAGATGGTTGCCTTGACGGAGGCCATGATGGAAGGCAGGATCGAGGTCGCCGAGGACCTTGACAAACGCCTCTCTCCTTTGTTCCACAGTTGTTTTGTCGAGAGCAATCCGATTCCGGTGAAGGCGGGGCTGAACCTTGTCGGACTATGCTCCGGCGAGATGCGGCTGCCTCTTACAGAGGCGGTTCTGTCCACTGTGGAGGCGATGCGCAAGGCGATAGAGGGGCTGGAGATATGATGGATTTTCTTACGGTCTGCCGCCGGCTGGAGGCTGGCGAGATCAGGGTGGCCGAAAAGGTGGATGGACGCTGGAAGGTTAACACTTGGATAAAGGAGGCGATCCTTGAAGGATTCCGGATCGGAAAACTGAAGGATTGGAGCGAGGGGGGATATTCATTCTTCGACAAGGACACCCTTCCGCTCCGCCGCTTCGCTTTGGAGGACAGGGTGCGTATCGTTCCGGGAGGCAGCAGTGTGCGTCGCGGGGCGTATCTGGCGCCGTCGGTGATCATGATGCCGCCTTCCTATGTGAACATCGGAGCCTATGTGGACGAGGGGTCGATGATTGATTCCCATGCGCTTGTGGGGTCATGCGCCCAGATCGGGAAGCGTGTCCACATCTCCGCCGCTTCCCAGATCGGTGGAGTCCTGGAGCCGGCGGGCGCCGTGCCTGTCATCATTGAGGATGACGCATTCATCGGCGGAAACTGCGGGATCTACGAGGGGGCGATCGTGGAAGAGGGCGCGGTTCTTGCCTCCGGAGTCATCCTGACCAAGGGCACGAGGGTGTTCGACGCCACTGTCGGTGAATATGTACCCGTGACCGGAGCCGGGCAGACTGTTGTCCCTGCCGGTGCCGTTGTGGTACCTGGAAGCCGCCCGATTTCTTCCGGGCCGGGAAAGGATGCCGGGATCCAGCTCTACACTCCTGTCATCGTGAAGTACCGTGACGGCAGGACTGACGCCTCCGTCGCACTGGAGGATGCCCTTAGGTGATACTCACAAAATCACTGCTGAATGCTTCTGAGACTTTATAAATACCACGGTGCGGGTAACGATTTCCTGCTGGCCGACAATCGTGAAGGCCGCCTGTCCTTGTCCACGGAACAGATCCGTCATCTTTGCGACCGGCACACCGGCTTCGGAGCGGATGGCCTGATGCTTCTGGAGAGCAGCGGCACGCAGGCATTCAGGATGCTGTTCTACAATCCCGATGGCAGCCACGGGATGATGTGTGGCAATGGTGGCCGCTGCATAGTGTCTTTCGCTGTTGACCTTGGTGTCGTCCCTGCCGAAGGAATGATCACCTTCGAAGCTCCCGATGGTCCGCACAAGGCTGGGATCCTTCCGGTCGCGGAATCCGTCGGAGCGTCCGCATCTACGCAAAGAATCATCCGTCTTAAAATGAAGGATGTGGCCGGGCTGCGCGTTTGGCCGGACGAGCAATCCTGTTTTCTGGACACAGGGGCGCGCCATCTGGTCAGGTTTGTGCAGGATCTGGCCGGCTTCCCGGTTTTCTCTGAGGGCAGCGCTTTTCGTCACGATCCGCGTTTCGCCCCGGAGGGAACCAATGTGGACTTTGTCGAACTGTTGAAGGAAGACGGAGGGAATCTTCTGGCCGTACGCACATTCGAGAAAGGTGTCGAGGATGAGACGTTGGCATGCGGCACGGGGATAGTCGCTTCCGCCATCGCGGCATATTCATTCGGTCTTTTGGGTCGTGGCGGCAATGACGGAGAGGTCTCCTGCAAGGTGAGGACGGCGATCGCGGAGCTTTCGGTCGGATTCAAGGCCGCCCCGGAGACGCTCCCGTTCTCTGCAAGTGATGTATGGCTGACCGGACCGGCTGTTTTTATTGGTACTGTTGAAATTATGTTGTAACTTTGCCAAGTTGTTATTAAATCAATCAATTTTTATGAAAAACTCAATCAAATTCTTGTTTCTGGCTGCCATTGCCATTGCTTTTGCTTCCTGCGACAACAAACCATCGACGATGAGCTACACAATGGTGAGCAACTTCAACTATGTGGCAGAGTACCCTGAGAAATTCAAGACCGTTGACAGTCTCTACTACAACAAGAACGTCATGTTGGATGACTATTCCGCGTTGTGTACAAAGTGTGAAGACATGAACAACGGCTTCATAAGCGGCTGGAAGGTGTCCATGAAGAAAGGTTCGGCGACAGAATCCGCTGATCTTCAGATGTTTGCTTCAGCTGGCCCTTATGCGGGACTGTATGACAAGAACAGCAGGCAGGGCAACAAGGCTTACGCTGTGTTCGCCGGCTCCACTTCTGAATATGACGTGGTTTTCAAGTACGGAAGCTATTTCACCAAATCCACCTGTTTTGTGCAGGGTCTTTGGATCAACAACACCAAACTTGTCGAGACACTTGCCGAGAAGGGTCAGATCGCGGACGGCGATTTCCTTAAGGTGACCGCTACCTTCTTCAAGAACAACCTTCCTGTCTGCACCGAAGACTTCGTGCTGGTTGACTACACCGGCGCGGAACACAAGATTGTGAAGGAGTGGACTGCCTGGGAGATGAAGAACGCCTCGAAATGTGATGTGGACGCGATAAAGTTCTCTGTGTCCGCATCGTCAGCCGCTCTTCCGGAAGCATTCTGCGTGGATGCGATTGTCGCTTCGATCTCTGTAGAGTATTAGGGATTTCCTTACGGGTCGGCTCCGCAGGTTGGATCGCAAGGATTAGATCAGTCCTTCGGGAACGGCCATTGAAAGAGATCTGGAATCCTCATCGACGGACAGGATGAGATCCTCGTGCAGAGGAATCATCGCCTGTCCGTCTTTCGTCTCCACATACAGACAGGGGTTTCCCGGGATGTCCTCGTAGCCGGTGATCTCCCCGACCGTCTTCTCGCCTCTGTCCAGAAGTGTCCATCCGATGAGGTCATCGACTGAAAGGCCGTCATCATCGCCTTCATATTCATTGATTCCTTCCGGCTTGGCGGAGATTTCCCTTCCGACCAGCTCCTCCGCGTCCTGTAGATTCTTCACGCCGGTCAGGCGGACAAGGGCGCGGCTGGTGCCTTTTTTTGAGAATGATTCGATAAAAAATGGAACCGGCAGTCCATCGAATGCTATGAACACCGGTTCCTTAATGTTCAAGTCCTCGGGACTGATCTCGCGAAATCCAATGAGGATCTCGCCTTCGGTACCGTTGGACTTCAGTACCCGGGCAATCCGCAGATAATCTGACTTTGCCCTGGACATCGGACTAGGCTTCTGCCGGAGTCTCTGCCGGAGTTTCGGCAGGAGCCTCAGCTGCTGCGGCTTCCTCGGCGGCCTTAGCTGCGGCAGCCTCTTCGGCAGCCTTGCGCTGAGCTTCAGCAAGCTCCTCGGCCTTCTTGGCAAGAGCCTCAGCCCTTTCAGCGTTAACCTTCTTCTCAGCCTCAAGAGCGACCTTTACCTTCTCGGCGGCATCCTTTACGAGGCCGGCCTTCTTGGCAGCGATCTTAGCGTCTCTCTCTGCTTTCCAAGCGTTCCATTTCTGGTCGGCCTGCTCCTGTGTGAGAGCGCCCTTGGCAATACCGCCTTCGAGGTGCTTTCTCAGAAGAACTCCTTCGTAGGAGAGGATTCTGCGGGCTACGAGTGTTGGCTGGGCGCCGACATTGAGCCACTTGAGAGCCTTCTCTCCATCGAGGACGATGGTGGCAGGGTTGGTGTTAGGGTTGTAAGAGCCGATCTGCTCGATGAAACGACCGTCGCGAGGCGCGCGTGAGTCGGCCACAACAATGTGGAAGAATGCGAAATTCTTCTTTCCGTGGCGCTGAAGTCTGATTTTAACAGCCATTGTGAATCTGTTTTAAATGTTGATAAATTGTAAACCTTTAATCTCCAACTCGTGAAGACGCGCAAAGATACGAATTATTAATTTATATTCGAAAAAATTTTGGTATTTCGGGAATATTATCTATTTTTGCAGTCCCAATCAGTTGGGAGACATATTTGCGGTAGTGGTGAAATGGTATACACGCTACTTTGAGGGGGTAGTGGGCGCAAGCCCGTGTGAGTTCGACTCTCACCTACCGCACGAAAAAGTCCGACGGATTTTCCGCCGGACTTTTTCGTGCTTGTTTTATGGATTACTTAGTAACCTTCAAAAAATAACCTGCCTCATCTTAAGGAATCTTTTCGGTCTATATCTGTTTTCTCATCAGTCATGTGCCACCGGCACACTCCTTCTTCGAAAATAGATCTATCCTCGAAAATCTTTTCCTAATCTGAGGCAGGTTATTTTTTCACGTTACTTAACCAGTTTGACCCCTTTAGGGAGCTTGATCTGTGATTTGACGGATCCGTCGGCGGCGCGGCGATGCGACACCGTGATCGGGCCGTAAGGGGTAGGGTAGGAACCCTCGGCCCATTCAAGGGAACCGAGATGCGGATTGATCCTTACCTTCTTGAATCCAGGCTCCGCCGGCTCGATGCCAAGCACATGCGAACTCAGCCAGATTGTCGGGCCGGAAGCCCAGCCGTGGCAGAAGCTGTGGCGCAGACCCACGTAGCAGTACGCCCCACCGTCCGCATGGATGTCATATTTCCCGTCAGGAACGACCTCGTCGATTCTTCCTGCGCCAGCGGCCTTGGTGTAGTCGAAGTCCTCCCAGAACGTTGTCGCCCCGAGATCCAGCATCGCTCCCCAGTAGTCGGAGATCATCTTCATGGCCTCGTCATAGTTGCCGCTCTTGGCCAAGGCCTCAAGCATGTAATAGCCCATGAATGAGGAGAATCCGTTGGCACCTCCAGCAAGGATCACGTCTCTGGCCTGATCAGCGTCCGCCATGTCCTCAAGGAACAGCAAGGCTGCGGACTGCTTGCTTGCGGCGACCTCCGGCCTATGCTCGCGCAGCTTTCGGGCCGCGGCGGCGCATTCTTCCTTAAGAGAGCCGTCACCAAGCCAGCCGGCCATGTCCGCACCCGCCTCCATGGCTCTCACGGAAAGGGCCTGAAGTCCGGCGTGGATGGCCGCAGGTCTCTCCGAGGTAGGCCAGTCGATGAACCTGCCGTCCTTGTAATTCTCCTTGGAGCCGTCGAAGTTGGACATGACGGTGTGCAGGAGGTCGGTCAGGTACGGCTGCTGCTCGCGGAGGTAGTCAAGATCACCGTAATATTCATAAAGATGGTGATGGATGATGATCCACCATAGTGAATATGAGCATATTCCATTCATCCAGACCGTCGCCGGAGTGCTCTCGCGCACGTAGTCAAGGCTCTTTCTGACGACTTTGTGGTTGCCGAAGACGGTGTTGACCGCCATGACTTCCGGGTGCATGTCACCGATCCACACGAGGCGGTCCCTCTTGATTCCGTCCCAGAGGTAGTCCTGCATGTTGAGGTGGACAGTGTAGGCTCCTGTCTGCCAGATCTGGTTCAGCCTCTCATCGCTGCACCTGAACTGTCCGACATACGGGATGTCGCGGTAGCGCGCGATCGCTCTGATGGTTACGATCAAGGCTTCCGTGTCCTCTCCGAGGAGATCCAGACGGACAAAACGGAACCCTGTGTTGCCGTGCTCGACCGAGCCGAGCCAAGGTACGGAGATCTCGAAGTCCCTGACGGAATGTTCGTTGGTTGCCGTCGTGCCTGCCTCGTCAACACTGCTGAGAGCCTCGCTCACGGATTCGCCGAAGCAGATCCTGAACCTCGCCGCGGCCTTGTCGCCGGACATCGCCCTGACAATCTGAATTCCTCCGTGAATCTCTTTTCCGAAGTCCAGCAGAACCGAGCTGGCACCGTCCTTGCCGTTTTTGAACACGCACACGTCCGGCTCGTTGGTGGAGACCTGCCCGACGTAAGGCCTTAGCAGATTCTCCGTTCCGGTCACGCCTCCTTTGGAGAGTATGATCCGTGTGGGTGTGATGTAATCGCTCACAAACTCAGCGTCTTGCCGCTGAACCGCATCGGGGGCGGAAAGCCTGGTCTCCTGTCCCGAAACAAATGGCGCCGCCGTAATCAGCGCGCCAAGAATGAATATTTTTTTGAACATGTCTGCAAACTTACAGAAAAAAACTTGACAGGACAATAGCGGGATAGGGAAAAAAGAGACGAAGCCCGGCAATCGCCGGACTTCGTCTTATTCGTGTAGGGAATCCGTGGATTACTTGTAGTACTCGGCGAATTCGATGTCCTTGGTGGCGCGCTCCGCGAGAGCCTTGTCCTTCTTGGCAACGGAGTCGAGCCAGGTCTTGACCTGATCGAAGTTACCCTGACGGGCAGCGATGACGGCTCTGAGGTAGTCAACCTTCGCATCCTTGCAGTGAGCGGCCTTTGAAGCCTTGTCGAGCTGGTTGGTGAGGATGTAGGCAAGAACAGTGTTGTGGCAGCAGCCCTTCACGTCCTGAAGATCCTGAACGGCCTTCTCGTAGTCGCCGGTGAGGATGTCAACAACTCCCAGGTTGGCCTTTGCGGCGTCTGTGCCGGCCTTCTTGAAGTTCTTGGCAGCGGTTGAGTAATCACCCTTGCGGAGAGCCACTACGCCAAGAGCGTTGGTGAGGTCAGCGTCCTTTGTCAGAACGGTGGCGAATGTCTTTTCGGCATTCTTCACGTCGCCGGCGTTGAGGTAGGTGGCGGCGAGGTTGAACCTAGCCTTGTCGCTGTCGTACTTGGTGATGGCCTTGTTGTAAAGCTTTACCTGGCTGTTCAGATCCTTGGTGAGGGTGGCGGCGTGGAGGAGAGCAGGCTCGTCAAGAATGTCGCTGTTGCTCTCAACCATGTCCATGAGTTCCTCGGCGGTGTAGTTCTTGAACTCGACGTTGGCGATGAACCTTGCGCGGCGAAGCTCAGGGAGGACATCGCTCTTAAGCTCGGTGTAGATAGAGGACATGTTCTTGATCTCGCTTTCACGAACGGCAGGATCGCTGTACATTGAAAGGACTCGGAGGATAAGATCCTTGTCCTCGATGTCGGAGTTCTGGACGAGCTCCTGGAAGCCTTCCCAGTCCTGTCCGATGCTCTTTACCTCAGGATCGGCGACATCCTTGCCCTTCATTACCTTGTTCCAAGCCTTGTCAGCTGACTTTGAACGTCTCTCTGAAAGCTTGTCGTTGAGTTTCTCGCCACCGTCAGGTGAGGCATAGGCAACGACCTCGGTACCTACGAGGGTCTTTCTCTCGTTGGCCTTGATCTCTTCAAGGGCGCTCTGGAAATCCTTGATTGACTGGCCTTTGAGCTGCTTTGACTGAACATCGGCAGAGTTGATTCTGTAGAGGATCTGTCCTTCGGCGGTCTGCTGGAGGATGGCCTGGTAACCGTCAGCCTTGAGCGGAACCTGACCGGCAGCCTTTACAAGCATATAGGTAGTGTTGACACCGTCAGCGACCTTCTTTACAGGAAGCTTGTAGGATTTCGCCTTGTGCTTCACGATGCCGCGAAGCTCAAGATGAGCCTGCTCCATACCTTCAACATAGTCGAAATGCACTTTCTCGGTAACGGTACCGCCGGCCTTGGCCACAACCTTGTAGTTGTCCTTTACCTTCTCGCCCTGGTACATGAAAGGAGTCATCTTGGCCTCTCCTCCATCATAGACAAGCACAGGGGTCACCTCAAGGATAGCCTTAGGGTGGAAGTACTTGGCCGGGTAGGTAACAGTAACGGTTGCGTCGATGTTGCCAGCGACACACTCCAGAACCGCAGGATCGCATTTTACGATCACGTTGTCAGCCAGTTCAGCCATCTTCTCGGCTGAAGAGCAGGCTACCGCTGCCATTCCGATGATGGCTGCGGCGAAAAAATTGAGAGTCTTTTTCATGTTATTAATGATTAAAGATTGCATTTCATGCCACTAATAAATGTGCAAAGATAATTATTATTTTGTTAACTTTGTCAAACTCTGTGTAAATACTATGGATTCACAAGAACTGCAAAGACTTAAAAACAAATACGACATCATTGGTAATGATGCCGCTCTTAACAGAGCCCTTGAGACGGCCGTGGCCGTCGCCCCGACTGACCTCACCGTGCTTGTAACGGGCGAGAGCGGTGTCGGCAAGGAGAATATTCCAAAGATCATCCATCAAAACAGCCTCCGAAAGACTAACAAATACTTTGCCGTAAACTGCGGAGCGATACCGGAAGGGACGATAGATTCTGAACTTTTTGGTCACGAGAAGGGTTCTTTTACCGGAGCCATCGAGACGAGAAAGGGCTATTTTGAGGAAGCGGACGGAGGGACCCTGTTCCTGGACGAGATCGGCGAGCTGCCTTTGGCCTCCCAGGCGAAGCTTCTGAGAGTCCTTCAGAGCGGCGAGTTCATCAAGGTCGGCTCGTCGAAGGTACAGAAGACCGATGTCCGCGTCGTAGCGGCCACGAATGTCAACCTTCTCTATGCCGTGGGCAAGGGCAAGTTCAGGGAGGATCTGTACTACAGGCTCAACGCCATCCAGATCCTGATGCCTTCGCTTCGTGACAGGAAGGGGGACATCTACCTGCTGTTCAGGAAGTTCACCTCGGACTTCTCGGAAAGGTACGGCATGGGTAAGGTCACTTTGACCAACGACGCGATAGATCTGCTGATAAACTACCGTTGGCCCGGGAACATCCGTCAGCTGAAGAATGTCGCCGAGACTGTGACGGCGCTGGAGTCGGAGAGGCTTTCCAGAAGTTCCGAGAGATGTGTCGTCGATTCCGCGACATTGGCCCGCTATATGCCGAAGGAGGAGACCAGTCTTCTTCCGGTTACAGCCTCGGAAACCATTGGAAATCAGATGCCTGACTCGGACAAGCAGATGATCATCAAGGCCATATTCGACCTCAAGCAGGAGGTTGACAGGCTGAAGGCCAGGCTGGACTCGTCCTCTTCGGATCAAGCTCCGGCGCCGCACACCGCCATCGGGCCTGTCCAAGAGCCGGAAGAGGCTGAATGGCAGGGGATTGGCGCGCCTGTTACCCATAAGGACATTGGTAAGGTCGTGGACATAAGCGCCGAGGAGGCGAGGCCTCAGGACCTCTCATTGAAGAGGTCGAACCGCGAGATCATCGTCAAGGCGCTGGAGAAGCATGGCGGCAACCGGAAGCTCGCGGCGCAGGAGGTCGGAATCTCCGAGCGGACCCTCTACCGTTGGATAGAAAAGTACAACCTTGACACCAAGTCTGAATAGTAATGAATATGAAGAAGTTTCTTATAGCGCTGTCTTTGCTGGCTTTCCTCGTGGCGGGGGGCTGCTCCTTTGTCCATTACTCTTTTTCCGGCACATCCATCCAGTCGGACGTCAAGACTGTGACCGTCAATTATTTTGAATATAAGGCTTTGAAGGTAAATCCTAACCTGAGCAACGACCTCACCGAGGCCATGAGGGACAAGTTCCGCAAGCTCACAAAGTTGGAGCAGGTGGAGATGGACGGAGACCTTGAGCTGCAGGGTGAGATCACCGGCTACGAAGTCAGGGCCGCCGCCGTGACCGCGAACGAGGTGGCCGCGCAGAACCGCCTGACCGTGACGGTGAAGCTGAAGTTCACGAACAGAAAGTACCCGGAGGATGACTTCGAGAAGAGTTTCTCGGCCTATTCAGACTATGATTCGACCAATTCTCTGGATGCCGTGGAGTCCACTCTTTGTCAGGAGATAATCGAAAAGTTAGTCGAGGACATGTTTAACGCCAGTGTGGCCCAGTGGTAGAAATGGACGGAAGCAAGATGAGTCTCAGGTCTCTGACGATGGACCAGCTGACGGGTGTGATAAATCTCTACCCTTGGTTCGGCGCGGCCAGGAAGGAACTGTGTGCCCGGATGGCCAAGGTGGGCGGAAGCGAGTGGGGAAAGGCTCAGTACTCGGACGCGGCGTTGTACGTGGCGTCCAGAACCTTGATCTCCGACATTGTCCGTTCCACGCGCATGGAGGACTATTCCGACAAGGATGTGGAGAGGCTGATCAAGGAATATATCAACCCGGCGGTGTCGTCTCAACCGGCTCAGGGACAGGAATATTCTGATTCAGGGCAATCGTCCGTGGCCGCCGGGTCTGCCGAGTCTGCGGTGGGGACACGGGAATATTCATCCCCGCAACCAGCCGACCATAGCCGCCCGGTGCGTGTGGCCGGCGGCGATTTCTTCTCTCCCGAGCAGTATGCCGCTGTCAGAAGGGATGAGGATAATGTCTTCTCCAATTTCAGGACCGAGCGCTATGACGAGCCGGATGGCCGCCGATGGGAGGATCCGGAGTTGGGATTCTGCACCGAGACTTTGGCCGCGATTTACGCCGATCAAGGCTATTTTGCTGAGGCAAAGAAGATTTATTCGCGACTTATCTTGCGATATCCGGAAAAAAGTGCTTACTTTGCATCCCTTATTGAAAAATTGCAACAGGAAAATTAAAATTTAAGAATATGTTATTCACAGCTATTACAGTTTGCATTGTCATTGCGGCTATCCTTCTGATCATCGTCGTTCTCCTTCAGAACGGCAAGGGACAGGGAATGGCCAGCAACTTCACCTCCGCCAACCAGACTCTTGGCGTGAGGCAGACAGCTGATTTCCTCGAGAAGTTCTCTTGGGGTCTTGTCACGTTTATTCTTGTGTTTTCGATCGTTTCATCCTTCACGACAAGGACTACCGTTTCAGGCGTTGATCTGACCGATAAGATCGAGAACACCGCCGCGCAGCCTGAATTCCCGTCAGCTCCGGTTCAGCAGGCCAATCCTGCGCAGGAGGTACCCGCAACGGATTCTTCAGCCGAGTAACTGACATTTTGTCAGCCTTAGGGCGTTGGAACATAATTTGACTTCTAACCGTCTGGTCTTCGGGCCGGACGGTTTTTGCATACCGTTCCTTGTGAACCGGTGTCAAGTCATCGGGAGCAGGTGTGCCCGAAGGACGAAAAGGAAGTATGATTATGGAAAACAACAACACATCAATGCAGTTCTTGCCTAAGTTCGCCGTCAATCTTAACGAACAGGCCGCTAACGGAAAACTCGACCCTGTCATCGGCAGGGATGAGGAGATCCGTAGGGTCCTGCAGATTCTGAGCAGGAGAACCAAGAACAATCCTATTCTTGTAGGTGAGCCGGGTGTCGGTAAGACAGCCATCTCCGAGGGCATCGCCCAGAAGATCGTGGATGGCGACGTGCCGGAGAACCTTAAGAGCAAGAAAGTATATTCATTGGACATGGGTGCCTTGATCGCCGGTGCGAAGTACCAGGGCGAGTTCGAGGAGCGTCTGAAGGGCGTTGTCAAGGAAGTCGTTGACAGCGCGGGCGAGATCATCCTGTTCATCGATGAGATCCACACCCTTGTGGGAGCCGGCCGTTCGTCAGGAGCGATGGACGCCTCCAACATCCTGAAGCCGGCCTTGGCCAGAGGTGAGCTGAGGACAATCGGTTCGACCACACTTGACGAGTACCAGAAGTACTTTGAGACCGACAAGGCGCTTGAGAGGCGTTTTCAGATGGTTATGGTTGACGAGCCGTCTCCGGCCGAGTCGATCGCCATCCTTAGAGGCCTAAAGGAGAAATACGAGAACCATCATCGTGTAAAGATCGAGGATGACGCTTTGATCGCCGCCGTCAATCTCTCGCACAGGTACATCACCAACCGATTCCTTCCGGACAAGGCCATTGACCTTGTGGACGAGGCCGCGTCCAAGCTGCGTCTTGAGATGAACTCCGTTCCGGAGCCTATTGCCGAACTCAACAGCGACATCCGTCAGCTGGAGATCGAGAAAGAGGCCATCAAGCGTGAGGGCACCTCTCTGAAGTCAGAGAAGATCGAGAAGGAACTCGCTGACAAAATGGCTGAGAAAGAGAGCCTTATGAAGCGGTGGAATGATGAGAAAAGCATTCTTTCCGGTCTTCAGGAGGCACGTCAGAAGATCGAGGACTACAAGATCGAGTCTCAGGCCGCGGAAAGGGCTGGAGATTACGGTAAGGTGGCTGAGCTTCGCTACGGCAAGATCGCCGAGGTCCAGAAGAAGATAGACGAGTTGACAAGGAGGCAGGCTGAGATCAAGGATCCGATTGTCACGGAGGCCGTCACTCCTCAGGACATCGCCGAGGTGGTGGCTAAATGGACAGGCATCCCTGTGCAGAAGATGCTTGAGAGCGAGAAGGAGAAACTTCTCCGCATCGAGAGTGAGCTGCACAAGAGGGTTGTCGGACAGGATCAGGCCATACAGGCTGTCGCCGATGCGGTGCGCCGCAGCAGGGCCGGACTTTCCAACGAGAAAAGGCCGATCGGCTCGTTTCTGTTCATGGGTACGACCGGTGTGGGTAAGACCGAACTTGCGAAGGCTCTTGCGGAGTTCCTGTTCAATGACGAGAACATGATCACCAGAATTGACATGAGCGAGTACCAGGAGCGTCACACGGTCAGCCGTCTTGTCGGCGCGCCTCCGGGATACGTGGGCTACGACGAGGGTGGTCAGCTCACCGAGGCCGTAAGGCGTAAGCCGTACTCGGTCATCCTTCTGGATGAGATCGAGAAAGCGCATCCGGATGTGTTCAATGTCCTTCTCCAGGTTCTTGACGACGGTCGTCTGACCGACAACAAGGGGCGTACGGTGGACTTCAAGAACACCATTCTGATCATGACCTCGAATGTCGGCTCTGACATCATCCAGGGCTACATGGACAGGCTCCCTTCCGTCGGGCGGCCAGGCGCCGAGCCGGCAGAGGAGATGAGGGCGATCGCCACAAGGCGTGAGCTTCTTGACGAGTGCAAGAACAAGGTCATGGACGTGCTCAAGACCACGGTAAGACCGGAGTTCCTGAACCGAATCGATGAGATCATCATGTTTGATCCGCTGACCCAGAACGACATCCGTGAGATCCTCCACATCCAGATGAGGCAGCTCCAGAACAGGCTCGCCGACGAGGGTGTAACGATCGAGTTCACCAAGGCATTCGAGGATCACATGGTCACGACCGGCTACGATCCAGCCTATGGCGCCCGTCCGATCAAGAGATTGATGCAGCGGGAACTGGTCAACCAGCTTGCGAAGGCGATTCTGTCCGGTACCGTCCACAAGGACTCCGTCATCGAGGTCGATGCGGTCGGAGGACAGATTGTCCTGAACAACAAGAAATAATGAATACGCAAAGGCCGGCGGGAAAAGCTCCCGCCGGCCTTTTGCTTTGTCTGTTATCTGCTGAATGTCACCTCTTTGACAATACGCTTCATGCCGGCGTACTTGTCAAGGACCCACATCACATAGCGGATGTCCGTGTTGATGCATTTGTTGTAGCCCTCAGTGTAGGACGCGTCGCTGGCGAGTGATTCGAGATTGCCGTCGAAGGCCAATCCGATGAGCTCGCCTTTCGCGTTCAGCACCGGACTTCCCGAATTGCCTCCGGTGATGTCGTTGTCGGTCATGAAGTCAACGATCATCGTGCGGCGGCCGTCCACCCGGGTTCCCCATCTTCCCCAGCGTCCCTTCTCAAGAAGGTATTTGTGCCGGTCTTTGAGGATGTAGTCGTGGTCATCTGGGTTATATTTCTGAAGTATTCCTTCAGGTGTGGTGTACCAATTGTACCAAACCGCATCGTTAGGCTGCAAGCCTCCGACCGTTCCGTAGGTGATCCTCATCGTTGAGTTGGCGTCCGGGTACTGCTCGACATCCTTGTGAAGCCTCATCCAGTAGAGGGCTTTCTTGTACTCTTTCCCAAGCTTGTTGACCCGTTGTCTTTTCTCCAACTGGTCCTTTCTGTTGTTGAATGTCGTTACAGGCGTGTCGGTCAGCATCCTGCGGAGAGGGTCGTTCTTCACCTCGTCGACTGACTGTATGCCGTCGATCCTGCTGAGGGATGAAATCACGCTCTTGTTCCAGATGTACTCCGCCATCGCTTTGTAGTCATCGCCGAAACGATCCAGCATCTTCACCTGGAACTTGCCGAAATAGGAGAACTCGAGATTCTCGAAATATTCCTTGCAGGCATATTCAAGAAGCTCTTTCTCCACTCTCGCGTCGGTGGCGGCAAAGCCTTCCCGGAGCGTCTCCTTGGCTCTTTCCACGCTGGACACATTCCCGGCGCGAAGCATATAGCGGCTGATGAAGGTTCCCCGGAACATGGTCTCGCGGAAGAACACCTTGTCCCTCTCGACGCTTTCTGTCTCTGAATAGATCGCCTTGAGATCCGGGATCAGAGTCTCCCACATCGCCTTGCGGTTAGGGGCGGCGTCGATCCATTTCTGCATCTCCTTCTCCTGCTCGATTTTCTCGTCCTTGACCCAGAACCTCCTGAAGCACTTGGCCATGCCGTCGTTGTTCTCCTGAATGTTGCTCAGGGAGAAGAACCATTCCGAGTATTTCATCCTTACTGTCGGATCCGCGTCCATCCATTTGCGGATGATGCTCATCTGGCCGCCTCTGATGGCGTTTGAGATGGGCAGATTGATTTTTTCCTGATAGTTGATCTCCGCGGAGGAGGTGTACCTGTTGGTCCTGCCCGGGTAGCCGATGACCATCGCGAAGGATCCCGGATGGTAGCCGGCCAGGGAGATTTTCAGACTTTTTTCCCTCGTCACAGGCTTCCCGTCCTCGTAAATCCTGTAGATTGTGAAGTCACAGTTGTGCCGCGGCCAAGTCCAGTTGTCCTGGTTGCCTCCGAAGTAGCCGATGCTCTGTGGCGGAGCGGCCACCAGCCGTAGGTCGGTGTAGGTCTTATAGACAGACATATAGTATTTCTCTCCGGCCCACATGCTGCTGAGGATGCATTCCATTCCTGTGGCTTCTTTGTACCGCTTCTCCATGATCGCGCTGATCTTGCGTATCCCGAACGGCTTGCCGTTGGCGCGGAATTCCTTCATGATTCCCTTGACCTCCTCAGTGACATCGAAAACCTTTTTCAGGAAAAAGACGGTCTCTCCTTCGATCGGAATCTCCTCCTCGCTTGTCATGGCCCAGAAGCCGTCCTCCAGATAGTTATGCTCCGGGGTGCTGAGCTTAGCGATGTTCGAGTAGGCGCAGTGATGGTTGGTGATGATCAGCCCCTGGTCGGAAATCACGCTTCCTGTGCAGTAGAATCCGATCGACACCACCGCGTCCGACACCGCGGTTCCCGGTGCCTCGTCATTGTAGATCTCGTTCGCCGCGAGTTTCAGTCCCCGCGCCCTCATGTTCTTCTCCAAAGCCTCGTTGATGTCCTGGATCATCCACATCCCCTCATCAGCGAAGGCTGTGGCGCCGATCATCAGCGCCACAGCCGTCAGAAATAATCTTGCTGTTCTCATCAAAAGTCTATTCTTCAGTATAAATGGTTGTCAAGATATTCCCGTTGGTAAGCTTTTCCGCCACCTTGCGTACATCCTCGGCAGTGATGCTTTCGTAGGCGGAGACCAGATCCATGTTCGGATCCACTCCGTTCCTGACATAGTTGACCACCTTGGAATTGAGATGAGTCATCACCTTGGATTTTCTGGCCTGGGACTCTCTTTCATTCTTTACCAGCCATTTTCTGGCTTCCTCAAGTTCTTTTGTCGTAGGCCCTTCGGCACAGAACACGGACACGACATCGTCAAGATCCCCGACGAGAACCCTGTAAAGATCCGGCCTAGTCTTGAATGTGATCTCGGATTCGCTTCTGCCCTTGTCCTTGATGCTTACCGAGGAGTTGAACCGGATAGAGTAGGTACCGCCCCGCTGTTCCCTGATCTGATAGAGCAGGCGTTGGGAAAGAATATAGTCGGTGAAATCCACTGCGGCGAGGTTCTCTGCCGTAGGCTTTACTTTGGAAGAGAACAATCTTGCCACGACCGTAAAAGGATTGATTTCCTTTTTGCCTGTCATCGAGAACTCCTGTCTGCCCTTGAAGACTGGAACACGGCCCTTCACTTTCGCCTTCTTTCCGACTTTCTCTCCGGCAGGGATCGAGGCGATGTACTTGCGGACATATTCCTTGATCCTTTCCTCGCCGATGTTGCTGGCGATGTAGATTGTCATTCCGGCGCTCGGATTAAATGCCTTGGAGTAGACTTCCTTCACTAGATCCATGCTGACTCCCTCCACATCGGTCGAGTCTATGTCAATCGACCAAGGATGCTTTCCGTAGATGAGTGAGTCGCAGGCTTGATTGAAACGAGCGGCATCTTTCTTAGGCTCACTGAGGGATTCCAGTTTCTTGTCCTTCATCTGCTCAAGAGCCTTGCCTTGAGGAAAATATGGATTAGTTACGGTCAGGGCGGCCATGCGGAAGGCGTTCTCGGCCTTCTTTTCGGGTGCGTTCGTGAGCAGACTTGCGAAATTGCCGCCGATCCTGAGGGATCTTGTGATCTCACTGCAATCCGGATCCTTTCCGATCTCGCCGTTTGTGGCTCCGCTGAATCCTGCATCTGCCTTGATGAACTCTCCGGCAAAAAGGGCTGAGCCTAATTTGTCCTGCGGCAGGGCATTGCAGCCAGTGTCGAAATAGATGATCATGGAAAGGTCTGGTGTCGCCTTTACATCCTCCTTGACAGCCGTCCAATAGACCTTGGCTCCATTGCTGAGGATCCACTCCCTGGTCCCTTCCAGCCCCTTTACGGCTCTTTCCTTCACGATGCTTCCTTCGGAAGCGTTGACGGTAAGGTCGATCTTGTTGAGGGTTAAATAGTTGGGCTTGACATCCTTTGCGCGGACCTCTTGAAGCCGAGCCTTTGTCTCTTCCATGGAAGGCACTTTCCCCTTATCCTTCGGATTGGCGAACCAGGAGTAGATCTTGTCACTTTCAACAAAGACTTTCCTAATGTAAGGCTTGACATCCTCCATCGAGATCTCTTTGATGATCCTGTTCTGGATCTCGTGCATGACCGCAGGATTGCTCAAGGCGTCTCCGCTCACGAAGTTGTTGTGGCACACTCCCACGAAGTCTTCGTTGGTCAGTGAAGCCTCGCTTTTAGGCCTTTCCAGATGGTAGCGCCTTTTGACGAGGGCCTTGGAGGTCTCCAGCTCGTCGTAGGAGATTCCATATTCAATCATGGATTTCTCGTTTTGGGCGTAGAAGTCAATGAGGTCGATCATCCGGGCATCCTTCCTGCCAAGAATCGTGTAGAGATCGACGTAATAGTCCTTTGCCTCGGAATAGTTTACCATTACCGCCGATTTCGGGGCTTCCTTTCCGCTGCGGATCTGCTCCTTCATCCTTTCGGTCATCACATTGGCCAGGATGTCGCGAATGTAAAGATCTTTGTAGAACTCCTCGGTGGAGCGTACCTCCCTGTCAGGATAAGGCATCCTGTAGAAGATCTTCAGGGCCGAGAAACTGAGTGTGGAATCTATCAGGTTCTCGAAGATCGGCCCGTTGGCCTCCGGCGCGCGATAGACTTCCTTGGGTGTTGGGTTGACGGCCTTTGGTATGTCAGAGAACTTGCTGATGATTTTCTGCTCCATCTTGTCGGCATCGATGTCTCCGACCACGATGATTGCCTGGAGGTCAGGACGGTACCACTTGTGATAGAAGTCCAGAATGTCCTCCCTCTTGAAATTGTCTATCACGTCAAGAGATCCCAGTACAGTTCTTTTTGTCTGCTTGGATCCCTGGTAGACGAGGTTGGTCTGTGACGTGAAAAGAGTCCTTCTGGAATCGAATCCTCTTCTCCATTCCTCCCGTATCACACCTCTCTCGTTGTCAAGTTCGTCCTGCTCGCAGAGAATGTCTCCTGACCAGTCGTGTAGGATCAGAAGCAGCGAATCCACAAAGGACTCCCTTGCGACAGGAGCTTTGTCGATGTGATAGCAGGTCTCGCTTTTGGAGGTGAAGGCGTTCACATTCGCCCCAAAACGTACGCCGTTTCTGCCAAGGAACTCAAGCATCTGCTTATCCGGAAAATGCTTTATCCCGTTGAAAGCCATGTGCTCAAGAAAATGAGCCAGTCCGTTCTGATTGTCTTCTTCCTGAAGCGCTCCAACATTATGGACAATGTAGAAGTCAGCCACTCCGGCGGGGTTGGCGTTATGCCTGATGTAGTATGTCAATCCGTTGTCGAGTGTTCCTGTCTTGATCTGTCTGTCCACCGGCAGAGGCTGTGCGGTCAGACTGAGCGCACCCAACGCCAATGTGGCCGACGTGATGAAAAGAGTTTTTAAAAATTGCATCCTATTGTGAATATGATTGTGTTCCTGTAGTTCCCGGTAAGGTACTCCCTTTCAGAGAGCAGACGGTGGTAAGAGTCTGCCAGATCCATGAATACGGAATAGTGGCGCCTGCCCGTTTCCTTGACCAGGGTGAAGCGGACGGAGGCGGCCCCCCCCGCCGAGGAGGCGTGGAAATATTCAAAGTTCCTGTTCAGGTAGGTGTCGTTGGTACGCGGGTTCCCGGTTGCGGAGGAGTACTGTCCGTCCTCGTTCTTCAGATCGTCCCCGGCGAACGAATAATCCCCTCCCAAGGTGATGGACAAGAAGTTGTTCCCCATCGGAAAGTTCTTGACCCCGGTCAGGTTGACCGTGTTGCGGGCGATTCTCTGCTTCCTGTAAAAAGGATATGATGTTGCGGTCTGGTTCACACCGAACCTCTCGTAGCCGACAGACAAGGCCCAAGGAACAGGGCTGAAGATGCCCTTGTGACCGTCGGCCTGTCTCTCGATCGAGTAGCGTGCCTTGATTCTGCCCACGGTCTTGTCTCCGACTTCCTGACTTCCGAAGTACTGGATTTCGGAACTCTGTCCAGGTTTGGTTGAGACCCTGTAGGAGTTCTCTTTGTTGAGCGAGGTCATTATGTTCCAGTTTCCGTCAATCCTGTTGTTGAATTTGCCGGTCTTGAAGGTGACCCTGACTCCGAGATCGTACCTCATTCCGTCGTAGTCACAGAACTTCACGGTGCCGCTGCCTTTCTTTCCGAAGTAACCACTTCTGTAGGCCGCTCCCAGATCTATGAAGGTGTTTACCCCGCCGACGCTGAATTCGGCCTGGGCGCTTCCGCCGAAGAACTGGTTGAACATTGGACGCTCAGAGCTGACAGACACGAACCCGTTGTCTCCCTCAACGACCTCTACCTTGCCGAAGCTGGCTCCGTAGTCGATCAGGTAGTAGTACTGCCTGTCAATCGTTCCGAAAAGCTTCTCAAGTACGGTCTCGATGGTCTTGGTGTACCTCAAGCTGACTCCGAAAGCGGCCTTACCCCTTGGCAGTGAATACTTTGCGCCTAACGACGCATCCAGATCCATCCATTGGTTATACGCCCGCGGATCCTTACGCTTGGCGTAGTCGGCGCTCTGGTAAGAGACCTTCCCGGCAAGCGTGAGCCTGTTGGTCAATGAATATGCCATCGCACCCTCAAGGGTGTATTTCTCCAGAGTCTTCGACCCGGTCGTCGTGTCGGAGTTCTCGACAAAGTTGATCGGATTGTAGTAAGGGTCCAGAAGGATAGGCCCTCCCATATCCTTCCCTTTGAAATAACTGTAGTCCACCCGGCCGTAGAAAGTGATCCTGTCGGAGACTTTCATGTAGGAGGCAGCCTCCAGGCCTGGCTTTAGGCAGTCCGGACTCTCGTGTAGATCAATCAATCCTCCGTTCTTCTTTTCAAGCCAAGCCCTGACGGTGGAGAGCCGGCCTGTTAGGGGCGATGAGATTCCGGCAGGATTGGAAGACCGTATCCACGGGGACGAGTCTGAGAAACGGGAATATTCATCCTTCCACTCTTCTCCGGTCTGTGACCAGGCCGGAAGAGCGGAAAGGATGAACATTCCTAAAAACGATAGGATTCTTGAACCCATGATTTACTTTTTGATGGAAGAGACCTTTCTCTGGTGGAAGTCGTTCTTTGAATTGTTTGTGTCCTTGTAGATGATGTGCGCACCCTTGGCGATCGATGCCTCGGCGTCGATTCCTGAAGGGTCAGTGGAACCGCCCTCTTCGGCCTCGGTGCCGCCGGCATAGTTGTAGACCAGCTTGCCCTCGTTCTCGGCGAGAGCCTCGGTGGCTTCCTTGTCAACATTTCTGTAGACGGTGAAGCCTTTTTTGCCTGTGAAAACTATGTAGCCGGCGTCAACGCTGTCAAGAAGCCTCTTGTTGGACTTCTGGAGATTGGCGTTGTCAAAGACCTCGACACCGTCCTTTATCCACTTCACAGGGATCTTGGCACTGTTGAAAGCTGGCTTTCCGGTAGGGGACTCTATGTTTTCAGGATTCGTGACGAAATCCTTGGCGCTGGTTCCTTCCGGAGAGAAGATGAAGAAGGCCGGAGATGTCTTGGAGATGGCCCATGCTTTGCCCAGTCCGTAGCAGTAAGTCTTGAGATAGTTGCTTGTAGGGATGGACGCTGAAGGAGCCGGATAGTGGCTGACATTGTTGAAGACCTCAGGGTCGTAGAAGACGTAGTCGGCCTTGCTCAGGTCTACCGAGTTGCGGTAGGTCTCCGTGTGGTTGATGGCTCCGGTGATGGAGATGACAATCTGTGAGTAAGGAGCGATTCTCACGTTCGTTTCGAACCACCAGCATGCGGTCCAAGCCGGAATGTAGTCGGAATAGGTGAGTTTGCCGTCTTTGAGGTAGTAGTTGGTGGCATTTGAATTGGCCGGGTTTCCGATCGCGAACGCGAACTTGCTTGCGTCGGCCTCAACAGGAGAATTGTTGTACAGGATGACATATTTGTCCAGGGCGTAGTCCTTCGCGTCCTCGTTGTCCATACAGCCTGCAAAGTACAACTCCTTGATGATGACCTGGCTCGTTGTGGACTCGGACAGCTCAAGCCTGAAGCTGTTGGTTCCGTTGTCGACTACCGTGACAGCAGGGTTCGTTCCGTTGAACATGCTGGACTCTTTGTAAAGTGTCGCCGAGGCTTCGTAGATTCCGGCCACAAGCTGGAATGTCGCTGTGCCGTTGACTGTTGTTGCCTTGTAGGCTGTAGAGGATGACTTGTCTGTTACGGTCACCTCAATGGCATCCGTGACAGGCTCGTTGCCGATAACGACCTGGATTGTCACATCGTTGATCTTGGCGCTTTCGTCTTTCTTGCAGGCCGTGAATGCGGCGGTCGCGGCAAGAATAATGTAGATGATTCTTTTCATTTGAATTTTGTTTTTAATTGTTGGTTTGTTATAGTTCGCCTTAGAATTTCAGCCTTAATGTCAGACCATAATAGAAAGCCGGAATCAGCGTCCCGCCTGTCACAGAGGAATACTGCTGCGACTTCGTGGAGTACACTTGTCCCATGTTCCTGAAGAAGTTGTTGGCGTAGAAGGAGATTGAGGCGATGTCGCCGACTTCCTTCGTCACGCTGAAGTTCGCCGAGAAGAACGGTGAGAGGTAATCCTTCTGGAAGGCGTAGTTGAAGGATGTCCTTTCCACCAGCTTGCAGAGGTTGTTGTAGAGTTCCCTGTCGTTGTCCCTGGCCCAGATGAAATCCTTTAGGAAAGGCTTTGGAGTCGGATCCCAGTAGCTTGAGTAATACTCAGGATAGGTGACCGTCTTGACCCGCCTGTCCATGAATGACGGGTCTTCACTTGGAAGGTAGGAGGAATCATCATCGACAGCATAGGTCCTGACACCTCCGTCGGTCTCGCTGAGGGCTCTGGAGTACTTCAATAGAGAGCCTTCCAGTTTGGCTGAGATGATCATCCTGACCCGAGGAATATGGGTGGTGACAGTCACGTTCATCCTCAGCGTCCTGGACTCGCTTCCGTTGTTTGTCTTGTTGCCCCCGACATACCAACCTATGTACTTGTAAGGAGTGTTGTCGGTCATTCTGATGGTGGTTGGAGAATAAGCCAGGAGGTCCTGGTTGACCGTCCTATAGGTGTAGTAGTTGCCGTCAAGGCGGATGTCGGTGTTTATCGGATTGATCCTTTTGAAGTCGATCACCCACTCCAGTCCGTAACGATTGATAGGAGTCCCGCTGTTCGCCGCGTATGTGTGATGTGTGAGAGACTCCCTTGTGACACCTGTTATGGTCTGTGGCCCGAGTGCCCCGGTCTTGTCGGAAACAGTCACGACACCGGTTTTCCGGTCGATGCTGTAAACTCTGTCATTTACCGGAATCGTGCATAACTGAAGCGCTTTCTGATCGGTGTAGTTGTACGTGAACGCTTCGTAGGCCTTGTTCATCGAGAACGCCTTGGCGGTTTTGTTCCAGTACCCGGCCAGGGATATTCTTGTACCCGCAAGGTTTATCTCCATTCCGAGCTCCCCTTGGTGGTTGCGCTGCCAGACAAGGTCAGGGTTGTACTCGATGGTCGCCGGCATTATGTAGTAGGCATAGTAGGCGTTGCCGTCGTCAGCTGTCGGTGGATTGAAGATCTGTATGTCCCTGTAGTACGGCTGAGGGTATAGGATTGAGAATGAAGGCTGCTTGACGGCCACGCCCCAACTTGCCCTGAAGGCGAGACTCTGCACGAACTTCCCTCTGCGGCCTTTGGCTGAAAACACGGAGTATTTTGCGTTGAATCTTGGTGACAGACTGGTCGTGGTGCCATACTCGGAACCCTTTATGAATGTGTTCTCCGCTCTGAGTCCGGCAATCAGGTTGAGATGTGACTCTTTGCCGATCGGTATGGAGACATTCTCCTCCGCGAACAAGGCGAGGTTGTTCATAAACGGGATCTCGCTATAGTCGTAGGTCCTGTACGTAGGCGCGTTGCTAAGGTCTTCCGAGTGTTCTCCCTTACCTAGGTTGGCGTCCGCATTCCAGTCTGCGCCGAGCTTGATCTTGTTGTTGACCTTCCCTAACTTCTTTGCCCAGTTGCCCTTGAGGGTGAGTTTGTAGGAGAAAGGCTTGTCGTCCAGAAACATTGTGTTGTACCAATAGCCGCGAGGAATCATGATGGCCGCCGCGTCCGGATTAGCGGAGTAGTCCTCGGCCACAAAATAGCCTTCTTCCTTTCCATGCAGGGCCACTGTCCCGGCGGCGCTGGAATACCTGTTCCTGGTCTCGCTGAGTTTGTTGGATCTGACTACCGAGCCTTTGAATTCGAGGTTGGTGATCCACGGTTTGCTCAGGAGCCAGTTCATTTCGACATTTGCCCTTAGCGTGTTGTCCTTTTGTTTCTCGTAAGTGCCGATAAGCAGATCCGGGTCGGCTTTCGTGTCGCTTCCTCCGAGGTTGCCTGTGATTCCGAAGGAAAACCTTAACGGGGTTTCGCTGAACATTCCGTTGTTGAATAGGTTGGAATAGTTCAAAGAGATCTGCTTGCGGTTGTAGGACTCGTACGGCGAGCGGCTGTCTTTCACGGATCGCGTGTATTCGACATTGGCGTTCAGAACACCGCCTGAGACCCCGTTCCGGCTCTGTCCGAGACCGAAGCCTTTGCTGACGGAGAACTGTTTTGTCTTTGGGTTTGTCGTCATTGTCACCAAGTATGGGGCTAGTCCTTTCTTGGTGTTGACCTTGACGATTCCGGCGCCGATGTCACCATATTCAACGGATGGAACTCCGGAAATCACTTCCACGGACTCCACATTGCTCGATGCTATGTTGTTGATTGACGCACCCTTGATCTCTGAGAAGGAGGCGTTGTTCGAAATTCTTACACCATCTACTTCGACAGCGGTGCCGAAGGAGGCGTTGCCAGCCTCGGTCGCCTCTCCGGCCCGGAGATTGAATCTATTGGTGGAGAGAAGGCTTGGATTCGCGGTGGCTCCTCCTGGTAGTAGGCCTCCTATGTCCGAAAGGCTAACCATCTGGACATGATCAAGCGCTGTCCTGTCCATGGTCCGGCTCGTAGTCGCGCTGTTCTCGTTCTCCTTGGCGGTTACGACAACTCCTTCCAGGCTGAGGTTGTCCTCGCTCAGGAGAGCCTTGTACCCTGTCAGATCCTTGCTGATGATGATGGTCTTGGTGTCGGTGACGAATCCGAGGCAGGAGACGCTGATCGTGTTTTTACCGGCCGGAACTTTTTTGATAGTGAACCGTCCTTTATCGTCGGCTACCGCCCATTGCTCACACTCCACGGCCACCACAGTCGCGAATTCCACCGGCGCCTTGGTTCTCTTGTTCACCACCGTTCCCGAGATGGTGTAGGTCTGGGCAAGAGATACGGCGCAAGGCAGGAGCAGAATCAGTATCAAAAAAAGTCTCCGCATGATCTATTGATTGATGTTCAATTATCTTTCCCTGATGACATCGCCGTGATCCTTCACCACTGCCTCCTTCCACTTCTCCGTGTAGCCTGGCTGGGTAAGTCCCTCAGGGGTGCCTTCGTGCCATTTTGAATGCTTGAACGAGCCGTCGGCGTTCTGGGCCTTGACGTTGCCGTCGATGAACTTCACCAGAAGCAGTTCCTCAAGGGCGACCCAGTTCTCGAACTGTTGCTGGGCTGTGCTTACTGAATATTCAGTGAGCATCTTCCTGACGGACGCGAACCAGTCCTTGCTGTCCAGACCTTTCTTCTCGGCTTTCGGAAGGATGGCGTTGTAGGCCTCAAGAGCCTTGCGGTCCATCTCGGCGAGTTTAGAGTCCATCTGTCCGTTCTCAAAGCAGTCGATAGCCTCGCGGACTGTCGGAGCCATGATGTTGTAGGCCTTGTAGCAGGCGTTGGCGACGCGGTTGTTGATCCAGAAGGATGCGGTAGGGGAGTACTTGAGCATGTTTCCGTTGCCTACCCTGAAGCATTCCGGCACCTTGTCGGTGCAGGTGTAGATCGGGGTGAGGTAGGATGTCGCCGCATCGTCTGTTCCGAACCAGATGACTCCGCCGACAACGTCCGGGAGGTCGTGCCTTGACTGGCCGACGAACCAGAAACCTGTCTGCTGGGTGGCGATGGCCCTCTCGTTGACATAGCGCCAGCCCTTGTACTCGAAGCCCATCGGCCTCCATCTGTAAGGGAGGGCGTTGCCGCCGGCTCCGATGTCGGTGGTCATATCCAGCGGAGTGCCCTCGAAGTGGTCTCTCATCGCATCTGCGACGTTCTTTACGGAAATCTTTCTAGCCGGTTTCACGAAAAGAGGCACCCTGTGGCTGAGATCCTTGCCGGTGATGTAGTCATAGTAGGCCGAGGCCGGCTCGGTGACGGTCTTGCCGTCCTTTTCGTAGGTGAACTGGCCGTCGCAGAGGATGTTGAAGGCGCTCCAGGCTCTTGCGTCGCAACCTCTGACGGTTCCGAAATCGGCCGGGCAGTAGGCGGCGCTGAAATCGAAGTCCTCATCCTTGCCGTCAAAGTAGCCTTTCTCTCTCGCGAAGGAGATCACGTCAGGGGCGTAGAGGCAGTTCTCCGGGTCGTTCAGCGGGAAGGTCTGGATGCGTGCCTGGTTGGCGTGCGAGCAGATGTAGCCGTCAGGAATCCTCCTGGCCACCCAGACGAAGCCTTTGCGTATGTTCTTTCCGCCCTTCATCTCGCATCCCTTTCCGATGAGATCCATGATCCAGGCCTCGTCCTTGTCGGCTATCGAGAATGTCTCCCCTTCGGAAGCGTAGCCATATTCATTGGCCAGATCCACGATGACCTGGATCGCCTCCCTTGCGGTGCGGGCCCTCTGCAGGGCGACGTAGATCAGTGAGCCATAGTCCATTATCGCCGTGCTGTCCTCCAGCTCAGGTCTTCCGCCCCATGTGGTTTCGGCGATGATGAGCTGATGCTCGTTCATGTTGCCGACCGTCTTGTAGGTGTGGGCTACCTGAGAGATCTGTCCCATCGGTCTGTAGGAGTCCCAGTTGATGATGTCCAGCATCGCGCCGGGTTTCCAGTTTGCCGCAGGGTGGAAGTACAGCTCTCCGTACAGCACGTGCGAGTCCGCCGCGTATGAGATTATGTTCGAGTTGTCGGTACTTGCTCCCCTTGTCACGATGATGTTGGTGCAGGCGTCCGACTGGTGGTTCGCCGCCAGCAGAACGAGGAGCGCCGTAAGCGCTTGGAGGGTTGAGTGTCTTGCCATTTTGCGATTAACGTATTATTGTTTAATTTTGTTAAATCTTTTTTCAAAACGTAAAGATATGAAAAATTTTTTGCTTGCGGTCGTTTGTCTGGCCTTTTCATCACTGACTGTTTTCGCCCAGCAGAATCCGCCGAGTCCGGAGGAGCAGGAGAAGAAACTGGCGGAGTTCATTCAGAAGGAGGTAGACCGTTGGGAGACGACCTTGAAACTGGAGGATTGGCAGGTTTTCTATGTGGATTCCATCCTGAACCACGACTACCGCGCCATGCAGGAGGAGATGAACAGCCTTTCCTCCGCGAAAGTCTCCAATTTTGACATCTACACCAAGACAAGTGACAAATGGGCCGAGAACATCTATGTGGCGTTCCGGAAGGTGCTGAACGGTGATCAGTGGGCGAAATATCTCAAGAGCGGTGCGGCCCGCGACAGGAAGGCGCGTGAAAAAAGAAAGGCAAAGATGGAAAAGTCTTCCGCCAAACTTCCGGAAAATGATTAAATTTGCAGGAATATTTTCGTGACTGTCATGAAAGAGAGAATAGAACAGCTGCTCGCGGATGTGCGCGGGCTGAATTGCAAGACCGCCAAAGATGTTGAGGAGGCCCGTGTAAGGCTTCTTGGCAAGAAAGGAGAGATCACCAAGCTTTTCGAGGAGTTCAGGACCTATGACCCGGAACTTAAGAGGGAGTTTGGCCGTACGATAAATGAACTCAAGCAGGCCGCCCAGGCCAAGATTGACGAGCTTAAGGACAAGACGGCTTCCGTGGGAGCGTCTGACGGCCCTAAGGAGGATCTTTCGATGCCGGGAGTTCCGTTCGAGCTTGGGTCGAGGCATCCGGTGTCGATTGTCCGTCAGGAGATCGTTGACATATTCAGAAAATTCGGCTACGATGTGGCCGAGGGACCAGAGATCGAGGATGACTACCATGTGTTCGAGGCGTTGAACTTCCCGCTGAACCATCCGGCCAGAGACATGCAGGACACCTTCTTCGTGTCCGCCGGTCATCCGGATCCTCTTCTGCTGAGGACCCACACATCCTCCGTCCAGGTGCGCGCGATGGAGACCATGAAGCTTCCTATCCGTGTCATCTGCCCTGGCCGTGTGTTCAGGAACGAGGCGATCTCCGCCCGTGCCCACTGCATCTTCCATCAGGTCGAGGGTCTCTACATCGACGAGAATGTGACGTTCGCCGACCTAAAGCAGGCCATCCTTCTTTTCGCCCGCGAGATGTTCGGTCCTGACACCCAGATCAGGATGCGTCCGTCCTACTTCCCGTTCACCGAGCCTTCGAGCGAGATTGATGTGAGCTGCAACATCTGCCACGGCAAGGGCTGCAACATCTGCAAGGGAACAGGCTGGCTGGAGATCATGGGCTGCGGAATGGTTGACCCGAATGTCCTTGAGGCTTCCGGCATCGACAGCAGGAAGTACAGCGGCTTCGCCTTCGGAATGGGTCTGGAGCGTATCGCGATGCTTAAGTGGCAGGTTAACGACCTACGTCACTACTTCGAGAACGACCTTCGCTTCCTTTCCGAGTTCAAGACTTCGATAGAGGTATAAGTCTTTTTGATGCAAACTTTGAAAATTCTTCAGAAAAAGTTTGCAGAATAAGAAAAAAGCACTACCTTTGTAATCCCAAAGCACTGCTGCGGGGAACAAGTTTGCGGAAATAGCTCAGTTGGTAGAGCACGACCTTGCCAAGGTCGGGGTCGCGAGTTCAAGTCTCGTTTTCCGCTCCAAAGGCCATCCGGAATCCGGGTGGCCTTTTTGGTAAATTCCCCGACTTGAACTCGCGACCCGCTCCCCGAGGGAGCTGTCGGCTCTATAGGAGTCGGTGAATTAGCCAGGAACTATACTTTTCCTCTGGAACGGCAATATTCATAGAACAAAATAGACTATATTTGCAGCGTGAAACCACGAGGCCCGTTCCTTCCCGTCAGGGGGACGACTTCTTTTATTTTTTTTGAATATGACTGCCGCATCAAAGGGAAACAGGTTCAATCTGGCGTTCAACATATTCCTTGTCACGGGGATGCTGGTCGCTGTCACCATCACCACCATATTCAAGCTCCAGCAGCCTGGGGTCAGGACATTCATGCTGCTTTTGGCGGCGTTCGGGTCGGTGATGGGGGTCGTGAACACGGTGATGTCGGCCAACGGGAACATCCTCACTTTCGTCTTCGGGTTCATCGACGTGCTGATCGGGACGATCGTCTATCTCGACAACGGCATCATGGGAAACTTCGCCCTGCATGCGTTTTATTTCCTGCCGATGCAGTTCATAGGGTTCTGGCAATGGAGCAAGAGGGGAGCGAAGGTGCGTTCCGGAGAAGAGGGGGCGCATCTGAAGGCACGGAGGCTGACAGGGAGGCAGTGGGCTTGGCTTGCGGTGGGAATATCCATCGGCATCGCGGCTCTTTACTTTATATTATTATATGTGGACGGGGCCAAGCTTGCGGCGGGGAAGATCACCGAGGTGGACAAGCCGAAGATCCTTCTCGACGCGGTCGTGATGATTCTGAACATCGCAGGGCAGGTGCTGATGAGTCTGGCGTTCATGGAGCAGTGGTACATCTGGCTTCTGGTGAACATCTCCTCGATCTCCCTGTGGTCGGTGGCGGTCATAAACGGCGCCGGTTCCGGCAATGCCGCGGTGATGCTTATCAAGTACGTCTTCTACCTGCTCAACTCCATCAATGGCTTAAGAATATGGTTGAGCCTGTCGAAGCGCCGAAGCCTGTAGGTGGTCCATTCCGCCAAATTTGGAGATTTAACTATTTTTTACTTACTTTGTGGCGCTGTTTGTTCTCGGATTCAAGGAGGACAGTTTGTAACAGCATAATTAGTAGGGATATACTTATTTTAATTATTTAATTTATGACTGAAGAAGAAATTGTAAAGCAGGTCAAAGCGATTATCGTTGACAAGCTGGGCGTTGAGGAGTCCGAAGTGACAGAGAGCGCCAACTTCACAAATGATCTCGGAGCTGATTCTCTTGACACAGTTGAGCTTCTTATGGAGTTTGAGAGAGTGTTCGGAATCAAGATTCCTGATGAGGAGACAAGCACTATCGCAACTGTTAAGGACGCGATCGACAAGGTCAAGGAGAAGCTCGCCGGCAAGGAGGAAGCATAATAATCCTTTGACAGAAAGAATAAAGCCTCGGATCTTGGTCCGAGGCTTTTTCTTTAGATAATCACGGCCTTGACCGAAAAAATAAAATGGCAAATTTTGGTAACGTGCAAAATTTGCCATTTTCGTTTTTTTCGGTCCGCTGCCCCAATCTATTTCTCTGGATATCCTTTAGGAATGGCGAACGTCACTTTCAGCTTAGGCTTCTTGCCTTCGGCCTTCGGGCCGCGCAGGATGGCGCGGTAGTAGCGATCCTTGTCCAACTCTGTGCTGGAAGTCGTTTTGGTGGCCGAAGAATATGCGTATTGGGCCATTGTCTGATAGTTGTAGTAGTTGTTGTAGTACCCGTAGCCTCCGTAGCCACCATATCCATAGCTGCCATAACCTCCGTAGCCTCCGTAGCCTCCGCCGTAAAGCTGGTTCATGTACGAGTAGTAGGCCAGCTGCTGGTAGAACTGGGCTGTCTGCTCAGCCGACGCGTCGGTTGTAGTGGTTTTCTCGTACCACATTATGAGAAGCCAGATGTCATAGCTGGACAGCTTGCTGTCATCGGTCTTTTTCCTGATGATCTGCTGCACGTGGTGCGTGATGTCCGGCGAGTAGTTGCACAATGACCTGTTGATGTCGCCCTGGTTCTCATCGGACGCGCTTGCGTCGGTAAGCCCGGCGAAGGTCACGGTCGTGTCAGTGCTTATCTTGATTGTCGGGCTGAGAACCTTAGGGTAGCGGAACATGGTCGTGTAGTCATCCGGGAAGTCAAAAGGCATCTCTATCGTCGCCTTGGAGATGAGCGCTGTCGCAGGATTGCCTCCCTGCTTGATTATCGCGCTGTTGACAAGGCTTTGGATCTCCGAGGCCGGGATGACCGGCTTGATCCCGCTGCCTCCCTCGATGTAGATCTTGTCCCCGGCCTTGCCGATCAGGTGGTCGGTCTCGTGGCGGTCCACATTGAACACGTACTGTGAAGGAAGTGTCCTGACGTTGATCAGCGAGTCAAGATTCTGCATCTTGACAGGGCTGAAGTAGAACATCACGCTTGAATCCCTCCTCTCTCCTTTGAACTCTCCGTTGAAATAGAGGATGGCATAGTTGTCAGTCCTGGCGAGATACGTTCCGCTTGTGCTCTTGACGCTCTCCAGAATGTCGAACTTGTACATGTCGAACCTGCCGCCGTAGCCGCTCGGGTCATCGGTGCAGATGTAGATGCCCGGGAACTTCTTCCTGTAGGTGTCCAGATCCTTAAGGTCGTCCTGCGTGATGCCAAGGTACTGTTTTCCATATTCCTCGGTGAACTCGAACGCCAGGGAGTCCTGTCCGTTCGCCACAGGCACGCCTTTGGTGATCCGTTTGTTACCGTGTTTGATCTCGGCCCTTGAGAAGTAGTCCTTCGAGCCGAGTGGCTCGGAAAGGGCGTAGACATTGACGTTCTGAAGGATGTTGCTCTGGCTTTCGTCAGCGACGGAGACGGAATCGACCGCCGCCTTGAACTTGAATTTCTTGAACACGGGGTTCTTGCCGAAATCCACAGTGTCCAGCACCGGCACGAGCGTCACGACGCTGCCCCTGCTGAACAGGCCGAAAGTCTCGTCCCGGATGGAGCCGATGGTTATTCTTCTTGATGAATAAGCCGTCAGGCTGTCGATGGGCTTCATCCAGATCTCGTCAAGGTCGAATTCCGCCGTGTGGAAATCGTACCTCTGGTCGGTAGGTATAAAATCACCGCCAAGGTTCTCGTCTGTTCCGACGCAGGACACAAGGCCGGCTATCAGAATTATGGCTGCTGCCGTGAGCTTTCTCATTTGCTACAATTGTTGATAAAAACCATCGTATTCCTCGATGTAGCGACCGCTGCTGATCGAGTCCTCGCTGAAAGGAAGGATCGGCATGCTCCTCTCCTCGCAGAACTTGACAAGTTCCGGGGCGACATCCTTGTCGCCTAAGATTATGCCGTCCGAATACAAGGCTGCTGTTTTCGCAAGATTTATGCCAGTCGGCTCCTCCAGGAGGGAGACATCCGCAGGCTTGATTCCTCCGAAAAGCACGTTGTCTTTCAGTGATGGAGACAGCTTCTCTTCCGCCGCCTCGTTGTAGAGCGAGGTGACGATCCTGCTTCCGCTGAAGATCGGGTCGCCGTTGTAGGCCTTTTTCAGATAAAGCGGGACAAGGTGTGAGATCCAGCCCTGGCAGTGGATGACATCCGGCGCCCAGCGCAGTTTCTTCACAGTCTCAAGAACGCCTCTGGCGAAGAAGATTGCTCTCTGGCCGTTGTCCTCGAAGAATTTCCCGTCCGTGTCGTACGAGATCTGCTTGCGTCTGAAGTAGTCCTCGTTGTCAATGAAGTAGACCTGGATCCTGGCTGAGGTGATCGACGCCACCTTGATGACCAGCGGCCTGTCCACGTCTCCGATGATGATGTTCATCCCGGAAAGCCTTATGACTTCGTGAAGTTGGTTCTTGCGTTCGTTGATGCAGCCATAGCGCGGCATGAACGCCCTGATTTCCTTTTTTCTTTCCTGAATGCCCTGCGGCAGGCAACGCCCTATCCTCGAAAGCGGAGTCTCGGGGAGGAAAGGCATGATTTCCGAATTGACGAATAAAACTCTGTTGACAGGTTTTCCCATGTTAATTTTCTTGACTTACAAAGGTAAGAATTTTTTTTCATATTTCGATATTTCACTATCTTTGAAACCAATTTGGTGTATTGTGTGAAAATGACGGCAGGAGAGAATAAACTAATACGCAGGAGACTTGTCGGCGCGTGGCTGTCCACGGTGGTCAGCATCAGTCTGGTGCTGCTGCTGGTCGGTGTGGCCGGCCTTCTGGTGGCCAACGCCAGGAGCGTCTCCGACTATTTCAAGGAAAACATGCAGATTTCCGTGCTGATGAAGCAGGAGGTCAGCGATGACGAGGCGATGGAATATGTCTCGGATCTGGATGCGGCACCTTTCATCAAGAGTACCCGCTTCGTGTCCCGGGAACAGGGAACGAAGGAGATGTCCGAGCTTCTCGGGGAGGATTTCCTCAGTGTGTTCGAGGCTGCTCCAATACCCGTCTCCGTGGATGTCACGCTCAAGGCTGAATATGTCTCCTCGGACAGTCTGGAGGTCGTGAAGAAAGTGATCGGCGCGTCACCTTTGGTCGATGAGATCGTCTATCAGCAGTCCCTGGTGGACAAGCTGAACACGAACCTGCGTAAGATTTCGATGGTTCTCGGGGTGTTCATCGCCCTTCTGCTGTTCATTTCCTTTGTCCTGATCAACAATACGGTCAGACTGAACGTCTTCTCAAAAAGATTCACGATCCACACCATGAAGCTCGTCGGGGCGACAAAGTCTTTCATCCGCGCCCCTTTCCTGGTGCAGGCGGTGTTCCAGGGGTTGTTCTCGGCTCTCCTCGCCATAGTGATGCTGGTCGGGATCCTGTTCTTTGTCAGGAATGAGTTCGAGCAGCTTTTCGAGGTGTTCAGGCTGGACCTGCTCCTGATGGTGATGGGGGTCGTGGTGCTGGCGGGGATTGTCATCTGCGTGGTCAGCACGACTTTTGTTGTCGGACACCTGGTGTCCCTCTCGAAGGATGAATTGTATTGCTAATCAAAATATTCATGAATATGTCTGAAAACACAAAAATGCCGATGACGGGGAAAGGGTTGAGGCTGCTTCTGATGGGGCTTATTGTAATGGTCGCCGGCTTCGTGCTGATGATCGGTGGCGGAACCGTCGATCCCGACAGGTTCAACTGGGCGATGTTTGATTTCAGAAGACTGGTCGCCGCCCCTCTGGTGATCATCTGCGGAATCGTCATAGAGGTCGTGGCGATCATGGCCAGGCCGAAGGATCGGGTAGATAACGACAAGGAATAGGTTATGGATTGGTTGCAGGCTCTTCTTCTTGGAATAGTGCAGGGACTCACAGAGTTCCTGCCCGTCAGCTCCAGCGGTCATCTGATGATTGTCAAGGAGTTGCTGGGGGTTGACAGCGAGGGTTTTCTCGATTTCACGGTGACGGTCCATCTGGCGACCGTCCTGAGTACGATCGTGGTGTTCTGGAAGCCTATATGCAGGCTTCTGGCCGGGCTGTTCAAGTTTACCTACAATGATGAGACAGACTATGTCTTCAAGATAGTTGTCTCGATGGTACCGGTAGCCGTCGTCGGGCTGATGTTCAAGGACAAGGTGGAGGCTTTGTTCTCGGACAACCTGTTCACCGTGGCTGTCTGCCTTATCATCACGGCCATACTCCTCTTTCTTTCGGATGTCTCCGGACGGAGGGTTCCGCGCCGCCGCGCCGAAATGGCCGACACGGTCTCTGCGCCTGAGTCCCGTAATGGAATATCCTATTGGCAGGCGCTCGTCGTGGGTCTTGGACAGGCTGTCGCTGTGGCACCGGGTCTTTCCCGTTCCGGCACGACGATCTCCACCGGTCTGCTCTGCGGGGTCAAGCGTGACGTGATGGCCCAGTTCTCTTTCCTGATGGTTCTCGTTCCCATCATCGGCGAGCAGTTCCTTGACCTGCTCAAGTCGTTCACGGGAGGCGCGCCGATCGGCGAGGGACTTAGCCCTCTGTGTATTGTCGTCGGCTTTCTTGCCGCGTTCGCCTCGGGCTTGTTCGCGTGTAAGGTGATGATAGCCATCGTCCGAAAGGCAAGGCTGACGTGGTTCGCCATCTACTGCCTTGTCGTGTCGCTCCTGCTTCTTGTCTTCGCATAGCGTGTGGGATCATGGCGGAAAGGACGCTTGTTTACTTTGTTTCGGATGTCCATCTCGGGCTGGACGTGAATGACCCTGCCGACAGGGAGGCCCGCTTTGTGAGGTTCCTGAGATCCATTCCTGTGGACAGGACGAAGACATTGTACCTCCTGGGGGACATCTGGGACTTCTGGTACGAGTACCACGATGTCGTTCCGAAAGGCTATGTGAGGGTGTTCTCGGCCTTGCTTGACCTGATGGATGCCGGTGTCGAGGTCTGCTTTTTCCAGGGCAACCACGACATATGGTGCTTCCACTATTTTGAGGAGCTGGGCATAAAGGTGCTCCAGCAGCCTTATGTGACCGAGATCGGCGGAAAGACCTTCTGCCTGGGTCACGGCGACGGGCTGGGGCCAGGACATAAATGGTACAAACTCATGCGGTGGGGATTCCGCAACAGATTCTTCCAGAGTCTGTTCAGTCTGCTTCATCCTTATCTGGCCTTCCGCTTCGGCAAGGGATGGTCAAAGAAGAGCCGCGTCGCGAAGAGTCGTGAATATGTCTTCAAAGGAGCCGGGGAGCCGCTCTACAAGTTCGCCGTGGACTTTTCGAAGGAGAGGCATGTGGACTATTTCATCTTCGGTCACTTCCACGTGAGCGAGGATCTGACGCTGCCTACCGGAGCCAGGCTTCTTGTCCTTAAGGACTGGATGAGGCCTCACTCGTCGAACTTTATCTCCTTCGACACGATGTCGGGATGCTTGGGCATCTCCCAGAATATTGAATAATAGAGAGCGTCAAACTCGCCTCTCTGCCATTTCTCGACAAGATATTCAGTCATCTTGTCCTCGCCCTTGGGGTCGTAGTGGGTCGTCAGATCCTGCCCGAAGATTTTGGCCACTCCCTGCCAGAAGCCGGCGGACAATCCGTTCTTATATTCTTTGATGACGGAGTAGGGAGCTTTGCCTATCTCTCTGTCAACCAGTCTGATGAGCAGCTTCCCTTGGGAAATGGTCATGTTCTTGAGCGGTTGCTTGTAGGCATCCAGCAATTCTTTTTGCAGCCTGTTGATGTAGACTTCCTTCTTGCGTCTTCTGAGCTGGTTCTCCGAGATGTGCCTTTCCACCTGGCTCTCCATGTCCTTGGCCAGAAGGGCGTAAGGGTAGACCTTGTTGAAATTGTAGACCAACCGATAGTATTTCCTCAGATCCCTCTTGCTGCCCCTGTAGCCCTTTGGGAAGATCCAGGCCGGATCGATGCTGTCGAAGTAGGCGGTGTCGCCATGCTCGACCCTGTAGCCCATGTAGCCGGATCTGCCCTTGCCTTCCTGCTGTGGCGGGATGTCGCGCGACTCTCCGGCGGTGAGGCTTGTCACCGTCAGAAGGCCTGCCAAGGCGCAGAGAGCGTATGATCGAAGACTGTTCATTGTTCTATGTCCTATATTGTCCTGCTTTGGGGCGGCTCATGGGCGGCTTCGCTCGTTCTGATGTCCAAAGAGGATCACCAAAGGTAAGGAATTTCTATAAAAACCATGCCATCCTTGGAGTTGTCGATAGGCGATTCCGAGGCGTGTCGAAATTGGCCTTAAAAATATTTTTACCTTTTCCCTAATGAATTGAGAATGATGATATTCTTTGAAAAGAATCGTGGTCGAAAAAGTTGAAATATTTTTAGAAATATGTTTGAAATTCATATTTTTTTACTAAATTTGCAGTCCCAAATTCTAGGGTGCGGAGGCTTAAAGTGTTGATGCTCAATAGATTTTGGAGGATTTGGAAATTATTAAAGTAATACAGCAATGTTACAACCAAAGAAAACTAAGTTCAGAAGAGAACAAAAGAACGTGATGAAGGGTATGGCCCAGAGGGGCAACCAGCTCGCGTTTGGTTCCTTCGGTCTCAAGACCCTCGAGAACTGCTGGATCACAGCGCAGCAGATTGAGTCCGCGCGTCAGGCTATCTCACGTTGCATGAACCGTGAAGGACAGATCTGGATCAGGATCTTCCCGGTCAAGCCTTTCACAAAGAAGCCTTTGGACACCCGTATGGGTAAAGGTAAAGGTGATCCTCAGGGATTTGTCGCTCCTGTGACCCCGGGACGTATCATCTTCGAGGCTGACGGCGTTTCACTGGCGATCGCCAAGGAGGCGATGCGTCTTGCCGCGCACAAGCTTCCTATCGCGACCAAGTTCGTGGTTCGCAGGGATTATGTTGAATAATAAATGGAGAAGGAATAATGAAAACATCTGAAGTTCGTGAGATGTCCATTGCAGATCTGCAGGACCGCATCCAGGTTGAAAAGAACAGACTCGACACCATGAGGCTCAACCACGCCATCTCTCCATTGGAGAACACATCGGAATTCAAGAAAGTCAGAAAGGATATCGCTCGCATGCTCACTATCCTCGCTGAGAAAGAAAATGAACAGAAATAATCATTAGTCTTATGGAAAGAAATCTTCGTAAGGAAAGAATCGGCGTAGTGGTCAGCAATAAGATGGACAAGACCATCATTGTTGCGGTCGAGACCAAGAAGGAGCATCCTCTCTACGGTAAGTTCATCAAACATACCTCCAAGTTCGTCGCTCAGGATGACAAGAACGAGTGCAGCGAGGGAGATACCGTGCGCATTATGGAAACCCGTCCTCTCAGCAAGACCAAGAGGTGGAGATTAGTTGAAATCGTAGAAAAAGTTAAGTAGTATGATACAGCAGGAAACACGTTTACAGGTTGCCGACAACAGCGGTGCAAAGGAGGTCCTCTGCATCCGTGTGCTTGGCGGTACGCATCATAGATATGCGACAGTGGGCGACCAGATCGTTGTAGCGATCAAGAGCGCTCTTCCTGGCGGTGACGCTAAGAAGGGTTCGGTCTCCAAGGCTGTCGTAGTCCGTACTAAGAAAGAAATCCGCAGACCGGACGGATCCTACATCCGCTTCGACGATAATGCCTGCGTTCTTTTGAACAATTCAGGCGAGCTTCGCGGAACACGTATCTTCGGCCCTGTGGCCAGAGAGCTGCGTGAGAATTACATGAAGATAGTTTCACTGGCGCCGGAGGTCCTTTAATCATTGAGAATCATGAAAAAGTTACGTATTAAGAAGGGTGACACCGTGTATGTGAATGCCGGTAACGACAAGGGCAAGACCGGTAAGGTCCTGACCGTCATCCCAGCCAAGGATCGCGTCATCGTTGAAGGCGTCAACGTTGTCAGCAAGCACACTAAACCAAACGCTAAGCAGCCTCAGGGCGGCATCATCAAGCAGGAGGCTGGTATCCACGTTTCCAACGTTCAGCTCATCGATCCTGCCCAGAACAAGCCGACAAGAGTAGGTTACAAGTTTGTGGACGGAAAGAAAATCCGCTACGCTAAGAAATCAGGAGAGGAGATTAAGTAACTATGGCAAAGAAAGCTACAAACAAACCGGCGGAGGCGCAGGCGCTTCCTACAGGATATGTGCCTTCTCTCAAGAAGGTTTACAGGGAGGAGATTGTTGAGAAACTGATGAAGCAGTTCTCCTACACGACTGTCATGCAGGTTCCAAGGCTTGTCAAGATCACCATCAACGAGGGTATCGGCGAGGCCACCAACGACAAGAAACTTGTTGAGGAGGCAGCTGAGGAGCTTGGCAAGATCGTAGGCCAGAAGGCTGTCCTCACTTCTTCAAGGAAGGACATTTCCAACTTCCGTCTCCGTAAGGGTATGCCTATCGGCGTCAAAGTGACCCTCCGCGACGTGAAGATGTACGAGTTCCTTGAGAGGCTTATCCGCATCTCTCTTCCTCGAATCAGAGACTTCAACGGTATCGCCGAGAAGATGGATGGCAGAGGAAACTACACCCTCGGTCTTAAGGAGCAGCTCATTTTCCCAGAGGTGGACATCGACAAGAACCCGAGGATCCACGGAATGGAAATCACATTTGTAACCACAGCGAAGACCGACGAAGAGGCTCACGCTCTCCTCGCCGCATTCGGTCTGCCATTCAAGAAACATAACAACTAAGGAATATGGCAAAAGAATCAATGAAAGCTCGCGAGGTAAAGCGCGCGAAACTGGTTGCCAAGTATGCCGCGAAAAGGCAGGCTCTTAAGGAAGCCGGCGATTGGGCCGCTCTTGACAAGCTCCCAAAGAACGCTTCTCCTGTACGTCTGCACAACCGTTGCTCTCTCACCGGCCGTCCAAAGGGCTACATGAGGGCTTTCGGTCTGAGCAGGATCCAGTTCCGCGAGATGGCCAGCAATGGTCTCATCCCTGGCGTTAAGAAAGCTAGCTGGTAACAGTAACATATTATTTATTAACAATCGGATATCGGGCGTCCCTCGGGGCGTCGATCTAAAATTCAAAAAACAATGACTGATCCAATTGCAGATTATCTTACAAGAATCCGCAACGCCTATCTGGCAGGAAAGAAGATCGTTGAGATCCCTTCTTCCAAGATGAAGGCCGCGATCACAGAGATTCTTTGTGAGAAGGGCTACATCCTCAGCTACAAGATTGTTGAGGGTACCCCGTACAACACCATCAAAATCGCTCTGAAGTACCATCCTCAGACCAAGATGGCCGCCATCAAGAAGATTAAGCGCGTCTCTACTCCTGGTATGAGAGTCTATGCTGACGTGGAGAACCTGCCAAGGGTCCTGAACGGACTCGGCATCGCTGTCCTCTCTACTTCCAAGGGTGTCATCACTGACAAGGAGGCCAAGAACCTGAATGTCGGCGGTGAGGTTATTTGCTATGTTTATTAACGATTAAAGTAAAGTATAATGTCAAGAATCGGTAAATTGCCTGTAAGCCTTCCGGACAAGGTGAGCGTTGAGGTTCTCCCTGGCAACGTTGTGAAGGTTAAAGGACCTCTTGGTGAGCTGAGCCAGAAAGTTGATCCGGACATCACTGTCACCGTTGAGGATAATGAAATCAAATTCACCCGCCCTACTGATCAGCCAAGACATCGCTCGATGCACGGTCTTTACCGCGCCCTCGTACACAACATGGTTGTGGGTGTCTCCACTGGCTATCAGACAAAGCAGGAATTCGTCGGTGTGGGTTACCGTGTGGCCGCTCAGGGTCAGCTTCTGACCTTGTCCCTCGGTTTCTCCCACGATGTTCAGATGATGCTCGCTCCTGAGATCAAGGCTGAAGTTCCTGATGTGAAGAAAGGTGAGAATCCTGTTCTGATCCTCAAGAGCATCGACAAGCAGCTCATCGGACAGGTCGCAGCCAAGATTCGTACACTCCGCAAGCCTGAACCTTATAAGGGTAAGGGTATCAAGTTCGCCGGCGAGCAGCTTCGCCGCAAGGCCGGCAAGACCGCTGGAGCTAAATAATAGGAGGACATAGATATGGCATTGAATAGAATTGAAAGAAGAAGAAGAGTCCATTACCGCATCCGTAAGCATGTCAATGGTACTGCCGAGAGGCCAAGAATGGTTGTCTTCAGAAGCAACAAGCAGATCTACGTCCAGGTTGTGGACGATGAGAGAGGCGTTACTCTTGTAGCCGCCGCTTCCAACGACAAGGTGCTTGCCTCTGAGTGCAAGGGCAAGAACGGAATCGAGGCCGCCGCTATCGTCGGCAAGGCGATCGCTGAGCGCGCCAAGGAGAAGGGTATCACCACAATCTCTTTCGACCGTGGAGGTTACCTCTATCACGGAAGAGTTAAAAGTTTGGCCGACGCTGCCCGTGAAGGTGGCCTTATTTTCTAATTGAAAGAAGACTATGGCAAATACAAATGTTAAAAGAGTAAAGACATCTGACCTCGAGTTGAAGGACAGATTGGTCGCCATCCAGAGAGTGACTAAGGTCACTAAGGGTGGTCGTCACTTCCGCTTTGCCGCTATTGTGGTTGTGGGTGACGAGAACGGCGTTGTTGGTTATGGTCTTGGAAAAGCCAATGAGGTAACTGCCGCCATCGCTAAGGGTGTAGAGGATGCCAAGAAGAATCTCGTCAAGATTCCTATCATCAACACTACCATCCCACATGAGCAGGAATCCAAGTTCGGAGGCTCTGTCGTGTTCATGAAACCGGCCGCTCCTGGTACCGGTGTCAAGGCAGGTGGTGCCATGCGTGCCGTGTTCGAGTCCGCTGGTGTGCAGAACGTCCTTGCAAAGTCAAAGGGTTCATCCAACCCTCACAACCTTGTAAAGGCCACTGTTGCCGCTCTTACACAGATGAGGGACGCTTACACCGTCGCTGGTCTCCGTGGCATTCCTATGAGTAAAGTATTTAACGGTTAGGAGGAGACACAGTTATGGCAAAGCTTAAGATAACACAGGTTAGAAGCAAGAACGGATCCACCAAGAGGCAGATCGCCAATCTGACCTCTCTTGGACTTCGTAAGATGCACCAGACCGTTGAGGTCGAGAAGACTCCGGTGACAGAAGGCCAGATCGCCAAAATCCGTCACCTTGTTGAAGTTGAAGAAATCTAATCAGGAGGACGAATAGATGAAACTGGAAAATTTGAAACCTGCAAAGGGTGCGACACATAACAGCAAGCGTCTTGGTCGCGGACAAGGCTCCGGTAAGGGTGGTACTTCCACCCGTGGTACCAAGGGTGCCCAGGCTCGCGCCGGCTACGAACATAAGATCGGTTTCGAGGGAGGCCAGATGCCTATCCAGAGACGTGTTCCGAAGTTCGGATTCAAGAACCCTACAAGGGTTGAGTACAAGGCAGTCAATGTAGCTGCCATTCAAGCTCTTTCTGAAAGACTCGGAAAGGCGGAGATCGGTCTTGAGGACATCAAGGCAGCCGGACTCGCTGACACCAAGGAGCTCGTGAAGGTTCTTGGTAACGGTGAGATCACAGCGGCTGTGACAGTGACCGCGGACGCATTCTCAGCATCCGCCGTCTCGAAGATCGAGGCCGCCGGTGGTAAGACAATAGTAATCGGCAAATAGCGATGAAGAAGTTTATTGAGACAATAAAGAACATTTTCAAGATCGAGGAACTCCGTACGAGACTCGGTTACACGTTCCTTCTCGTTCTGATCTACAGATTGGGTTGCTTCATCGTGTTGCCTGGTATCGACACAACCTTGCTCGCGTCCCTTCAGGACAGTACGCAGCAGGGTCTCGTCGGTCTTTTGAACATGTTCTCCGGAGGTGCCTTCGGTAACGCTTCCATCTTTGCGTTGGGAGTGATGCCTTACATCTCCGCTTCCATCGTGATTCAGCTTCTGGGCATGTTCGTCCCTTACTTCAGGAAACTCCAGATGGAGGGCGAAAGCGGCCGTAGGAAGATGAATCAGCTCACCAGGTATCTCACCATCCTCATTCTCTGCATCCAGGGACCTGCCTACATCGCTTCTATCCACAGCCAGATACCTGGAGCCGCATTCCTTGCGGAGACCCAGCTCGGCTGGAGCAGATTCATGTACAACCTTGTCGCCACCATCATTCTGATGTCAGGCTCGATGTTCGTAATGTGGCTTGGCGAGAGGATCACGGACAGAGGAATCGGCAACGGTATCTCATTGATCATCATGATCGGTATTGTGGCCCGTCTGCCTTTCGCTCTCGTCAGTGAGATCGGTACCAAGGTCAGCACGACAGCCGGTGGCGGTCCTATCGCCCTGATTGTCGAGCTCATCATCTGGTTCCTTGTCGTTGTGGCGACCATCGCCCTCGTACAGGGAGTCAGAAGAGTCCCTGTCCAGTACGCCAAGAGAGTTATCGGAAACAAACAGTACGGTGGAGTACGTCAGTACATCCCTCTGAAGATCAATGCCGCCGGCGTTATGCCTATCATCTTCGCCCAGGCTTTGATGCTCTTCCCTCTTTTGTTCTCACGTTTCGACGCGACAAGAGGTCTCGCGGCCACTCTGGGCAACTACACCGGATTCTGGTATAACCTGATTTTCGGATCCCTCGTTGTGATCTTCACTTACTTCTACACCGCGGTGACGGTTAACCCTACCATGATGGCGGAGGACATGAAGAAGAACGGCGGATTCATCCCTGGCGTGAAGCCTGGAAAGGCCACGGTCAACTACCTTGACTCAATCATGTCAAAGGTGACGCTGCCTGGCTCCATATTCCTTGCCATCATCGCCATTCTTCCTGCTTTCGCCAGGATTCTGGGTGTTCAGGATCAGTTCGCAGGTTTCTACGGCGGTACCTCGCTGTTGATTCTTGTGGGCGTTGTCCTTGACACACTTCAGCAGATTGAGAGCTATCTCTTGATGCGTCACTATGACGGCCTCATGAAGACCGGACGTATCAGCGGACGCTCGGGAATGTAATTAAATGATCACAAGATTGATGGTTAGACCTAAGACAGAAGAGGAAATCGAGCTTTTACGCGAGAATGCCATACTCGTCTCCAAGACGTTGGCGGAAGTCGGAAAGGTGGTCGCCCCAGGTGTGACAACCGCGAGGTTGAATGAGGTGGCCGAGACTTTTATCCGCGATAATGGAGCCATACCGAGTTTCCTTGGATTCGAGGGTTTCCCCGCAGCTATTTGTGCATCAGTCAACGATGTTGTCGTTCACGGCTTTCCGTCCGACTATGTTCTGAAGGAAGGTGACATTGTGTCGGCGGACATCGGCACCCTGTACAAGGGCTATAACGGAGATTCGGCCTACACTTTCCCTGTCGGGGAAGTGGACGCCGAGACCCGGAAACTGCTGGATGTGACGAAAGCCTCGCTCTACAAGGGCATTGAGGCGGCGGTCGCAGGCAACAGGACTGGTGACATCGGACACGCGGTGCAATCGTACGCTGAGTCGTTCGGCTTTTCTGTAGTCCGTGAACTTGAAGGACACGGACTGGGAAGAAAGATGCATGAGGCTCCAGGTGTTCCAAACTATGGACGCCAGGGACACGGATGCAGGCTTGTGGATGGAATGGTCATTTGCATAGAGCCAATGATCAATGCCGGAGGCAGAGGAGTGTATGTGGCCAGAAATGGCTGGGCTGTACACACTTCCGACCACAGGAACGCGGCTCACTTTGAGCTTACGGTTGTTGTTCGTAAAGGCAAGGCGGAGCAACTGTCAACATTTGATTATATAGAAAGAACTGGAAAATTTTAAAGTGTTTTTTCAATGTCCAAACAAGTAGCGATAGAGCAAGACGGCAAGGTCATCGAGACTCTTCCTAACGCAATGTTCAAGGTGGAGCTTGAGAATGGCCACGTCCTTCTCTGCAACATCTCCGGCAAGATGAGAATGAATTTCATCCACATCCTCCTTGGAGACAAGGTGCGGGTTGAAATTTCACCTTATGATTTGACTAAGGGAAGAATATCTTTCAGGTACAAATAAAAATATTCACGATATGAAAGTCAAAACATCCATCAAGAAGCGCAGCGATGATTGCAAGATCGTCAGACGCAAAGGTCGTCTTTATGTCATCTGCAAGAAGAACCCTAAGTTCAAGATGCGCCAGGGATAACAGTAGTTTGTAAAACAAATTAAGTCTAAGATAAATTATGGCAAGAATAGCCGGTGTTGATTTACCGAACAACAAAAGAGGTGAGATAGGTCTCACCTACATCTACGGTATCGGCCGCAGCTCCGCGAGAGAGATTCTTCAGAAGTGCGGTATCGATTACGACATCAAGGTCGGTGATTGGAACGATGACCAGGTTGCCGCTATCCGTACTCTCATCAACGACGAGTACAAGATTGAGGGCGAGCTTCGTTCTTCCGTCCAGATGAACATCAAACGACTGATGGATATCGGTTGCTACAGGGGTATCCGTCATCGTCTCGGCCTCCCAGTACGCGGTCAGAGTACCAAGAACAATGCCCGTACAAGAAAGGGTAAGAAGAAGACTGTTGCCAACAAGAAGAAGGCGACCAAGTAAAACTAGATGAATTATGGCAAAGAAAACAACATCATCAAAGAGAGTTGTCAAGGTTGAGGCTACGGGCCAGGCCCATATTTCATCAACCTTCAATAATGTGATCATTACTCTGACGAACAATCAGGGTCAGGTGATCAGCTGGTCCTCAGCCGGTAAGAGCGGCTTCAGAGGTTCAAAGAAGAACACCCCGTACGCAGCGCAGGTTGCGGCCGAGGATGCCGCGAAGACCGCTTTCGACGCTGGTCTCCGTAAGGTGAAAGTCTTCGTCAAGGGTCCTGGCGCCGGACGTGAGTCCGCCATCAGAACCATCAACAATGCCGGAATCGTTGTCACAGAGATTGTCGATGTGACTCCGATGCCGCACAACGGATGTAGACCAAAAGGCCGTCGTAAAGTCTAAATAATTGATTTAAAACTAAAATTATTATGGCAAGATACATAGGTCCAAGTACTAAGATCGCCCGTAAGTTCGGCGAGCCGATATTCGGAAGTGATAAGGATTTCGAGAAGAGGAATTATCCTCCGGGACAGCACGGTCTGGCTGCAAAGCGCAAGAAACAGCGTGAGTACGGAATCCAGCTTAAGGAGAAACAGAAGGTTAGATACATGTATGGTCTTCTTGAGCGTCAGTTCCACAACACCTATCTAAAGGCATCCAAGATGGCTGGTCAGAGAGGTGAGAACCTTCTCCTCCTCCTTGAGTCAAGACTTGACAACGTTGTCTACAGAATGGGTATCGCCCCAACCAGGGCGGCTTCCAGACAGCTTGTCAGCCACGCTCACATTACCCTGAACGGTCAGGTGTGCAACATTCCGTCAGTCCAGGTGAAGCCTGGTGACGTCGTTGCCGTCAGGGAGCGCTCGAAGAGCCTTGAGGTTGTTCAGAAGAGCGTCGCTTCCGCTACCAAATATTCATGGATTGAGTTTGACCCTAAGGCCATTTCAGGCAAGTTCCTGAATCTGCCGGCAAGGGCTGACATCCCTGAAAACATCAACGAGCAGCTCATCGTAGACCTGTACTCTAAGTAAAAATAACACCTAAAAAGAATTAATATGGCAATCTTGGCATTTCAGAAACCGGACAAGGTGATAATGCTCGAAGGCACCGACACCGTGGGCCGTTTCGAATTCAGACCTCTTGAGCCTGGATACGGACAGACCATCGGCAACGCCCTCCGCCGCATTCTTCTCGCCTCTCTGGAAGGTTTCGCTATCAGCCAGATCAGGATTTCGGGCGTGGACCAGGAGTTCGCGACGATTCCTGGTGTGATCGAGGGGATGCAGGACATCATTCTCAACCTCAAGCAAGTGAGGTTCAAGAGAATGGTTGATACCGTTGACTCCGAGGTAGCGAACATTGTGATTAGCGGTAAGAATGAGTTTACCGCAGAGGATATTTCTAAAGGATTGTCTTCTTTCAAGGTGTTGAACCCAGAGCAGCACATCTGCTCGCTCGAACCGTCAGTTACACTCGAGATCTCCCTGACCATCACCAAGGGACGTGGCTTTGTGCCAGCCGAGGAGATGAGGGAGGAGAACACTCCGATCGGAACCATTCCGGTTGACGCTGTCTACACTCCTATCAGAAAGGTGAATTGGACTGTTGAGAACTGGCGTGTCGAGCAGAAGACCGACTACGAGAAGCTGAATCTTGAGATAATCACAGACGGATCTATCTCTCCGAATATGGCGCTTCAGGAGGCGGCAAGTATCCTGATCTATCACTTCAAGCTTTTTACCGATGACAAGAAGATCTCGATTGAGAGCGCTGTCGAGTCCGATTCAAAGGAACTTGACGAGGAAAGCCTCAGGATGAGACATCTCCTTCTCACCAAGCTGTCGGACATGGGTCTCTCAGTCAGAGCCTATAATTGTCTGAAGGCGGCTGACATCGACACATTCGCGGATCTTGTTTCCTACTCAAGGAATGAATTGATGAAGTTCAGGAATTTTGGAAAGAAGTCCCTCAATGAGATCGATCAGCTCGTGGAGAAGATGAAGCTACAGTTCGGGATGGATGTAAGAAAGTATAATATTGAACCCAAGAAAAAGAACGCATAGAAATGAGGCACAATAAAGCAATCAATCACCTTGGTCGTAAGTCAGGCCATCGTAAGGCTATGATGGCCAACATGGCGACTTCTTTGATCATGCACAAGAGGATCACGACGACCGTGGCTAAGGCCAAGGCCCTCAAGACCTACGTCGAGCCTCTCATCACCAAGTCAAAGGAGGACACGACTCATTCACGTAGAATCGTGTTCAGCTACCTTAAGAACAAGGAGGCTATCAAGGAACTCTTCGGAGTGATCGCCGCGAAGGTGGCTGACCGTCCGGGTGGCTACACCAGAGTTCTCCATTTAGGTTTCCGTCAGGGTGACGGCGCCGACATGGCACTCATCGAGTTGGTCGACTTCAACGAGGCTGCTCTTACCACCAAGAAAGAGGAGAAGAAGTCAACTCGCCGCAGCCGCGCCAAGAAGGTAGAGGCTCCGAAGGCTGAGGAGGCTCAGGCCGAGGCTCCTGCTCAGGAAGAGGCTCCAAAGGCTGAATAATCGCAAAAACAAGAGCGAATATCATGGAAGACGGTCATCAAGACCGTCTTTTTTTATATTTTTATGCCATTCTGCTACGATATACCCCAGTTTTTTCTTATTTTTGCAGTTCAAGTTGTTGTCCAAAGGACATCTTTTTTTAGCTGGAAACTATAAATCGTTATAATTTATTTACTTATGAGTTTTTTATTCTATTTTGTACCTGTGGCTTCATTGGTAGCCCTCTTCTTCGCCTGGTTTTTCTATCATCAGATGAAGAAGGAAGATGAAGGTACTCCGACCATGAAGGAAATCGCCCAGTATGTGCGTGAGGGCGCCATGGCATACCTTAAACAACAGTATAAAGTTGTTGGAATCGTCTTTGTGGTTCTTGCGGTGCTGTTCAGCATTCTGGCCTTCGGTTTCGGCGTGCAGAACAAATGGGTGCCGTTCGCGTTCCTTACAGGCGGTTTCTTCTCGGCTCTTGCCGGCTATGTCGGCATGAGGACCGCCACCTACGCTTCGGCAAGAACCGCCAACGCTGTCAGCAAGTCGCTAAACTCCGGATTGAAGCTTGCTTTCCGTTCCGGAGCCGTAATGGGACTTACAGTTGTCGGTCTTGGTCTTCTTGACATCTCGATCTGGTGGGTGGTGCTGAATGCCTTTGTGCATGAGGCCAGCCAGTCGCAGTCTTTGGTTGTGATCACCACCACGATGCTTACATTCGGTATGGGAGCGTCCACCCAGGCTCTGTTCGCCAGAGTGGGCGGCGGTATCTACACGAAGGCCGCCGACGTGGGAGCCGACATTGTAGGCAAGGTTGAGCAGGACATTCCTGAGGATGACCCTAGAAACCCTGCCACAATCGCCGACAACGTTGGTGACAACGTCGGTGATGTCGCTGGTATGGGCGCTGACCTCTATGAGTCCTACTGCGGATCAGTCCTTGCCACGATGGCGCTTGGCGCGTCTGCGTTCTTCGGTGATGTGGACGGCCAGATTAGGGCCATCCTTGCTCCGATGATGATCGCCGCCATTGGTGTCGTCCTTTCCATCATCGGCATCTACGCCGTAAGGACAAAGGAAGGAGCCGGACTTCAGCAGCTTCTTAAATCCCTGAGCGTGGGTACGAACCTCAGCGCGGCCTTGATCGCCGTTCTTACTTTTGTGGTTCTCTACCTCCTTGGTTTCGAGAATTGGTGGCAGTTGAGCCTTTCCGTGATCTCCGGCCTGCTTGCCGGAGTCATCATCGGCAAGGCAACCGAGTACTACACCTCTCATTCCTACAAGCCTACGCAGCAACTTGCGGAGAGTTCGCAGACCGGCCCGGCCACTGTTATCATCAATGGTATAGGCCTCGGAATGATCTCCACATGCATTCCTGTCGTGACAATCGTAGTGGCGATCCTGCTCTCCTACCTTTGCGCAACAGGGTTCTCCTTTGACCCTGCTTTGATCAGCAACGGTCTCTACGGTATCAGTATCGCGGCTGTCGGAATGCTTTCCACCCTTGGAATCACGCTCGCGACCGACGCTTATGGCCCGATCGCCGACAATGCCGGCGGCAACGCCCAGATGAGTGAGCTGGATCCTGAGGTCCGTCACCGCACAGACACCCTTGACGCTCTTGGCAACACCACCGCCGCTACCGGCAAAGGCTTTGCCATCGGTTCCGCCGCCCTTACGGCTCTGGCTCTCCTTGCCTCTTACATCGAGGAGATAAAGATCGGCCTTCAGCACATGGGCACCGCCGTTCTTCAGATCGGTGACAAGGTTGTCAATGTGGCCGAGGCCACAATCCCTCAGATCATCAGCTACTATGAGGTCAACCTCATGAATCCGTGTGTCCTCGCCGGAGTCTTTGTCGGCGCGATGATGGCATTCCTGTTCTGCGGTATGACAATGAACGCTGTGGGACGCGCCGCCCAGAAGATGGTTGTCGAGGTACGTCGTCAGTTCCGTGAGATCGCGGGCATCCTGGAGGGCAAGCAGCGTCCGGACTACAAGCGTTGCGTCGAGATCTCCACGAAGGCCGCCCAGCACGAGATGATCACTCCTGCACTCACGGCGATCATAGTTCCGGTCCTTGTCGGTATCATTCTTGGAGAGGCTGGTGTCATGGGTCTCCTTATCGGAGGTCTTGGAGCCGGATTCATTCTAGCCATCTTCCTCGCCAACTCAGGAGGAGCGTGGGACAATGCCAAGAAATATGTCGAGGATGGTCACTTCGGAGGCAAGAACTCTGTCAACCATCATGCGACGGTTGTAGGTGACACGGTAGGTGATCCGTTCAAGGACACATCCGGACCGTCATTGAACATTCTTATCAAGCTTATGAGCATGGTGTCGATCGTGATGGCCGGGCTTATTGTCATGATTCATGGCTAGCAGACCCGCCTGACCGTTCATCAAAATAGTTCACGAATGAAGAAAGTAACCATTAGAGATGTGGCGAGAGAAGCCGGAGTTTCAGTGACTCTGGTTTCTTTCGTGATGAATGCGAAAATGGGCCCGGACGGCAGGTTGGACTGTCCGGTTAACCCTGACACGGCGCAGAGGGTTCTTCAGGTTGCCAAGAGGCTGGGCTACAGGCGTAACAATGCCGCCGCATCCCTCCGAAGCGGAAGGACTCATTCCATTGCCGTGATCGTGTCTGACATTGCAAATCCATTCTTTGCCGAGATTTGCAGGAATATCGAGAACATAGCCTATAAGGATGGTTTTACGGTGATCTTCGCGAGCTCTGAAGAGAATCCTCAGAAGTTGGCTCACCTTGTCGAGACCATGGTAGGCTATAGCGTCGAGGGACTCATTGTGGCTCCTTGCATAGGTGCCGAGGCCGCTTTGGCAAGAGCGGTCAACATTGGTATTCCTACAGTTTTGATTGACAGGAATATGCCAGGGGAGGACTTCGGACGAGTGCTTGTCGACAACATCGATGCCGGAAAAGTGGCCGCTAAGTACCTGATCCATCAAGGATTCGGGAAGGTGGAGATGATCACCTACAAGTCAGGCGTAAACAGCCTCACTGACAGGGAGACCGGTTATGAGATGGCTATGGAGGAGGCTGGTCTGAAGGACGAGGTCAGGATTCATAAGATTGAATATGAAGCCGAGGCTGCCAAGAAGGATGTCATCGAGATTTTCCGCGATGCCGCCAAACGTGGCGTCGAAGCCTTCATCCTTCCGACAAAACGAATCGCGATGTACGGTTTCAACGCGCTGAATGTCTTAGGGTTGAACTTGCCGAAGGATTTCTCTTTCGTCTGCTTTGACGAGAGCGATGTCTATGAGCTGAACAAGCCGGTGGTCCCTCATGTCATCCAGCCGCTTTCCGAGATAGCGTCGAGGTCTTTCGCACTTCTTCAGAATATGATAGAGGGCAAGGTCTCCGAGGAAGAAAAGACCTCCCTGCTCAAGGTAAAGCTTGTGCTGGGAGGACGTTTCGGCGGCGAATCGACGGAAGCGTCGTTCTAGATCGTAGTCTTGTAGATTTTTTCAGCTTGAGCCTTGCGGTAGTCATCGAGCTTATCCGAGATCGCAGTGTCTTGGAGGGCGAGAATCTCTGCCGCAAGGATTGCTGCGTTCTTGGCTCCCCCTATGGCCACGGTAGCCACCGGAATGCCTGTCGGCATCTGTACCATTGACAGGAGTGAGTCCAGACCGCCGAGGTTTTTCGTCGCCATCGGAACCGCGATAACCGGTAAGGTCGTAAGTCCGGCTGCGACACCGGCAAGATGGGCCGCGCCTCCGGCTCCCGCGATGACTACACCGAATCCGCGCCCCTTCAGGCCTTTGGTGTACTCAAACATCAATTCCGGGGTTCTGTGGGCGCTGATCACCCTTTTCTCGAACTCTATCCCGAAGTCCGTCAAAATCTGCTCGGCTCCCGACATGACATCGTAGTCACTGGTGGAACCCATGATAATAGCTACTTTAAGCATAAATATTTATTGAGTTTTATAGAGTTTATTTCACCTCTGTCCAGTGGATCCGGATTCCGTCCTTCTCCATGCCTCTGAACCAGGTCATCTGGCGTTTGGCGAACTGGTGGATGGCGTTCGCCAGCAGGGTGCGCATCTCATTCCAAGTCAGGATCCCGAGGACGTACTGCGTGACAAACTTGTACTCAAGCCCGTAGTAGACAAGGTCTTCCGGTCTGATTCCGCTGTTCAGAAGCCCCTTTACCTCCTCGACCATGCCGCCGGCAAGCCTCTCGTCAAGCCGCTTGTCGATCCTGGCGACCCTTTCCTCACGGCTGACCAGTGTCCCGATGTAGTACGGATTCTTCGGCAGGAAGCCAGTTCTTTTCACGGGATGCTCCTTCTCGTAGATGGCCACTTCCAACGCCCTGATTATCCTGCGTTTGGATTGCAGTACTCCTTCGTCCGGAAGCGGCCCGAACTCGGACAGCCTCTGGATCAGAGACTCCGCGTCGTACTGTTCGAGCTCTTCCCTAAGGGTCTCGTCCGGAGGCACTTGCGGCAATGTGTAGCCGCAGGTCGCAGCCTGGATGTAAAGCCCGGTGCCACCGCACAGAATCGGTACCCGACCCCTTTCACGGATGTCTTTGTAGGAATATTCAAAGGCCTGCTGCCATTGGTAGAGGTCGAATCTGGTTCCGGCGGGAACGATGTCGATTAGGTGGTAGGGAACGTCTCCATATTCATTCAGATCCTTCCCGGTGCCGATGTCCATTCCCCGGTAGACCTGGCGGGAGTCGGCTGAAAGGATCTCTCCGCCGCACCTGCGGGCCAGATCCACGGCATAGCGGGTCTTTCCGGATGCAGTCGGCCCTAGCACGACGATCAGATCGATCGCTCCGGAAGCATATTCATTGAATATGCCCCCGAAGTCGATGGTCTCAGGCTCCGGGAGGGGAGCCGGGGGAGGGATGGGGATCGCCTCCCGAAGTTTGTTCTGTGGCTTTCTGCCCATCTGCTAGTAGCCGAAGATGTCCTCAAGGGAGAGTTCGGTGACAGGGCCGAGCGAGCCGATGAAGTCCATGTCGAGGCCTTCCTTCCTGCCGAGGAATCCGTAGACGTACTTGCGCCCCTTTATCCATTTCTCCTGGAATGTCTTCACGTCCGCGAGGGTCATGCCCTGAACCTGCTCGAACACGGCCTTCTCACGGTCTTCGGAGAGGCCATAGTCTTGAAGATCAAGGTATTGGGTAAGAACTCCGAAGCCTGTTGTCCTGCCTGTGCGGATGCCGGTCAGCAGGGCGGTCTTGGCGACATTGAACGCCTTCTCCGACTCCGGCATGTTGTTGATGATGTCGTCGAAGGCCTCCACAGCCTCCTTGGCCTTGTCGTTCTGGGAGGCGATGAAGGCGTGGAAAATGTAGTCGCAGTCCTTGTGGCCAAGATCTCCGAGGTAGGCTGACGCTGAATATGCAAGGCCTCTTGCCTCACGCATCTCCTGGAAGACGATGGATCCCATGCCGCCGCCGAAGTAGGAGTTGTACATCCTTATGGCAGGGTCGTTGGTCACGTTGAACCTCTCTCCTCTGTCGGAATATTGCAGATAGTAGAACTGGTTGGCGTCGTAAGGAGCCAGGAAGACCTCGCTGGAGGCAACCTGTCTCGCTGTAGGATAGGTTCTTACGAGAGGTTCAGGCTTCTCGCTGATCCTGTGGTGTCCGGCGATCATCTTCTTGGCCGCCTGCTCGTCGGCAGGGCCGTAGTAGAGGATGTCGTGCTGTTTGCCGTACAGATCCCTGATGGACTGGAGGAGTTCCTCGGATGTCAGTGACATGACCTGCTCGTTGGTGAGGGTGGTCTTCCGGATGAACTCCGGGCCGTTGAAGATGTACTTCTGGAGCGCTCTGAAGCAGGCGCTCTGGCTCAACTTGCTGTCGGAACGATCCTTCAGGATATCGGATTTCAGCCCGGCAAGTATGGCCGTGTCAGGAAGGGCGTTGAAGATGAGGTCCTCCACGATGTCCATCGCCTGCCCGATGTTCTCGTCCAGTCCGCTCACACCGATGAAGGACTGGGTCAGTCCGCAGGAAAGCCTTTCCGAGCAGGCCAGCCCGTACATCTCCTTCTTGATCTGCTCGGCGGTTCTGGTCGGGGTGCCGAGGTAACTGAGATAGTCGAACGCGAGGCTGAGGCGAGGATCGTCCTGGGTTCCTCTGTTGAACACGCTGTTAAGGGTGGTGATGTCGTTGATCTCGTTCTTCTTGTAGAGAAACTCGACACCTTCGGCCACGGATGCCTTGGACATGTCCTTGGAGAAGTCCACGAACACCGGCTCGATAGGAGCCACCGGGTTGTTCTGGATCCCGGTCAGGAACTCGCTCTGCTTGTCACGGTTGGTCTCGATCGGGGTGATGGCCGGGGCGGCGATCTTCTCGATGCCCTTGTCCTCTCCGATGCGCTTGTAGACAGCCACATAGCTGTTGGCTCCGAGATGCTCGTTGGCCCAGTCCACAATCTGTTGCTTGGTGACTTTCTCAAGCCTCTGCATCTGAAGCGCGTCATTCTTCCACTCGTGGCCGTTGATGAATGACTCCACGAAACTCATCGCCCTGTCCTCGTTGTTCTCAAGCTGGCTCATGTTGGAGAGCTTGTAGTTATTGATGGTGGATTGGATGAGACTTTCGTCGAAGTCTCCGCCGCGAAGTTTCGCCACCTGCTCCAGCATGAGGTCACGCACCTCGTCAAGGCTCTGTCCCTCACGAGGATAGCCCACGAGGAGGAACTCCCCGTAGTCCGGACGGACGTAGTTGAAGCCGTAGAAAGTGTTGACTTTCTGGGCCTGGATGAGATTGAGGTCCGCAAGGCCGGCCTGTCCGTTGTAGAGGATGTTGCCCACGATGTCGCCGACCTCGCTTCTGAGATAGTCGTTGTTGCCCGGAACCCTCCATCCCATCATCACGAACTCCGCGTCGAGTCCGTAGACTTCCTTATGGATCGGTGCGGTGATGGCCTGCTCCGGCTCGTATTCAAGGTACTTGATGTCCGGATTCGGCTGCCAGTCTCCGAAATACTTCTCGATGGTGGCGACGAAAGTGTCCGGGTCGAAGTCTCCGGAGACGCAGATCGCCACGTTGTTAGGCACGTAGAAGTTGGCCCTGTAGTTCTCGATGTTGATGATCGACGGGTTCTTCAGGTGTTCCTGGGTGCCGAGGGTGGTCTGAAGTCCGTAAGGGTGGTGAGGGAAGAGAGCCAGGTCGATGGCTTCCATGGCCTTGCGGTTGTCCTGCGTGAGGCTCATGTTCTTCTCCTCGTACACGGCCTCCAACTCGGTGTGGAACCCTCTGATGACAGGGTTCATGAACCTGTCGGCCTCGATCCTCGCCCAGTTGTCGATCTCGTTGGATGGTATGTCCTCCTGATAGACTGTCATGTCGCTGGAGGTGAAGGCGTTGGTGCCTTCGGCTCCGATGACGGACATCAATTTGTCATATTCATTAGGGATCGCGATCTTCGATGCCTCGTAGCTGATGGAGTCGATCCGGTGGTAGATCGCCCTGCGCTCCTCCGGGTCGGTCTTGGCCCTGTAGACCTCGAACAGAGCCTTTATCGAGTCGAGCAAAGGTTTCTCGGCGGCGTAGTCTGAGGTTCCGAAATTCTCAGTGCCCTTGAACATCAGGTGCTCAAGGTAGTGGGCGAGTCCCGTGGTCTCCTTCGGGTCGTTCTTGCTGCCGACCTTGACGGCGATGTAGGTCTGGACGCGCGGTGTCTCCTTGTTGACGGTCATGTAGACCTTCAGACCATTGTCGAGGGTGTAGATCTTGGTGTTCATCGGATCGCCCTTGACAGTCTCGTACTTGTACTCGGCGCAAGAGTCCGCCAGAAGCATTGAGATGACGGCCGTTGCCGCCAGAAAGAGTCGTCTCATCATATTCATAGAATTTGTGTTTGCCATCCGGAAAGGTTGTGATTGACAAACTTAAGCATTTTTGGCCGCAACACCAAGAAAAGTGATTATCTTTGTGTCCATGTGTTTTATGGCAAGCGGTCGCCTGCTTGCGAAAGATGATTTGATGAATATGTCGAAGCAGAAGGAATATAAAGTTGAGATTCGTAACCGCAGGGCCTCGTTCGATTACGAGTTCCTGGAAACCTATGTGGCGGGAATATCCTTGGTCAGCACGGAGATCAAGTCAATCCGTATGGGCAAGGCCTCTCTGGTGGATTCGTTCTGTTATTTCGTGGGTAACGAGCTGTTCGTCAAGGGTATGAATGTGGCTCAGTACTTCTGGGGCTCCTGGGGGCAGCACGAGCCGACACGCGACCGCAAGCTGCTTCTCACCAAGAGGGAGCTCCGTCATCTGCGCCAGGCCGTAAAGGAGAAAGGCCTGACGATCGTCGCCACCAAACTGTTCATCAACGAGAACGGCCTGGCCAAGCTGGTTATAGCCCTTGCCCGAGGCAAGAAGATCTACGACAAGCGCGCCACCATCAAGGAGAAGGACCTCCGCCGCGAACTCGACCGCGGCGAGTAGCCATTAGCCATCACCGCCTGCTGCTTTACGGTCGCCGAACCTGCCGTAGTGCCGCCTTGCCACCCCTTCCCCTAACCCCGAGCCGCCTTTTTAGCTCGCCGAACCTGCCGTAGTGCGCCTTACCACTATACAATCTTCAGCGTTGGCGATCGAAGCTGCATTCTACGAAACACGTTCAGCCTAAAAGGCTTGTGGTGATGCTGGAACTGTGATTGTGCTGAAAAAGTCTAAGAAGAAAGTGAGAGTTTTTCAGCATATTCATGGATAAGTGGCGTTCTATGGCATTTTACCATGAACGTGTTTTGTAAAAAAATAGTGGCGTTATCCGTCTGGACAGCTCTTGTAAGAAGACCAATGCGGAAAACAATGCGCATCAATGAAGAATCCCTACCGAGACTCCGATCAGATTTCTTCCCGACCCCTCGAATCCCGGGACAAAGCACCCGGGCGACTTTGGGGCTGAATCCCGCCCTTAGGGTTCCTGCGCGGGCTTCGGATGCAAATCTGTCTTGGAGCTAAGGCCGGGAAACGGCGTTGGCGGCGCTGCGGTAGGGGGCGGCTGGAATGGCCGGAAACAGAATTGCGCATGTATGCTGCCCGGAGCCTTCCTGTGCTGGTTCCGGGCGCAATTCTGTTTGTCTTAGGATAGAGGCGTTGAAAAATAAGTCGGTAAAGATTTCGGCAGTATTTTCGAGGATGGCTGTCTTTTGGAAGAAGTTGTGTGCCGGTGACACATGACTGATTTGAAAAGACAGCTAAGTAACCTTCAAAAAATAACCTGCCTCATCTTAAGGAATCTTTTCGGTCTATATCTGTTTTCTCATCAGTCATGTGCCACCGGCACACTCCTTCTTCGAAAATAGATCTATCCTCGAAAATCTTCTCCTAATCTGAGGCAGGTTATTTTTTTCACGTTACTAAATCGAAAGACAATCAAAGATTACCAAGTATTCTTTAAGGATTGCTAATAAGCGCCACTATACTAAGCGCCGCTATATTCCGAACGCCTTTTTGATTTCCTCCACCGCGTCAAGCTTTTCCCAGGCGAAGAACTGGACGAGCTTGTCGGTCTGGCAGCCAGGCTTGCCGACTTTCACTGACTTGGTGTATGGCTTGCGGCCGAAATGGCCGTAGGCGGCTGTCGGCTCGTAGATCGGGTTCTTCAGCTCGAACTTGCGGATGATCGCGGCGGGACGGAGGTCGAAAAGATTCTCAATCCTGCGGGCGATCTCGGCATCTGGCACGATGCCGGTGCCGTAGGTGTCCACGAAGACGCTCACCGGCCTTGCCACACCGATGGCGTAGGCAATCTGGACAAGCATTTCCTGGGCGACGCCGGCCGCTACCATATTCTTGGCTATGTGTCTTGCCGCATAGGCCGCCGAACGGTCAACCTTGCTCGGGTCCTTGCCGGAGAAGGCTCCGCCGCCGTGCGCGCCCTTGCCGCCGTAGGTGTCCACGATGATCTTTCTGCCAGTCAGGCCGGTGTCGCCGGCGGGACCGCCGATCACGAACTTGCCGGTCGGATTGACATGCAGGATGAAATCGTCCTTGAACAGGGCTGCGGTCTGAGGATTCAACGCCGCCTTGAGTCTTGGCAGCAGAATATTCCTGACGTCGGCCTCTATCCTGTCGTGCATCGCCTGGTCCACCTTGTCCTGGCCGAACTGCTGTACGGCATCGGAGTAAGGAATATTCCCAAGCCCGTCTGCCACGAAGTCATCGTGCTGGGTCGAGATGACGATCGTGTGGACACGCACCGGACGGTGTGACTCGTCATATTCAACGGTGAACTGGGACTTTGAGTCGGGTCTTAGGTAAGGCATCAGCTCCGGGGAGTTGTGGCGGATGTCCGCGAGCTCCTGAAGGGCGATCTGCGAGAGGTAGAGCGGCAGAGGCATGTAGTCCTCCGTGTCCCGGCAGGCGTAGCCGAACATCATGCCTTGGTCGCCGGCTCCCTGATCCTCAGGGTTCTCGCGCACCACGCCACGGTTGATGTCCTGGCTCTGCTCGTGGATCTCGGAGAGGACTCCGCAGGAGTTGCCGTCGAACATGTAGTCGGCCTTGTTGTAGCCGATGCGGTTGATCACTCCGCGCACAACCTTCTGGATGTCAACGTATGCGTCCTCGGAACGGACCTCGCCGCCGATGACCACAAGTCCTGTCGAACAGAATGTCTCGCATGCCACCTTGGCCTCGGGATCCTGACGGAGGAACTCGTCAAGGACTGCGTCTGAAATCTGGTCGGCCACCTTGTCTGGATGACCCTCAGAGACTGATTCACTTGTAAATAGGTAATTCATAATGTGTTATGTTTTTTAATCATCATTGTCATCCCTAAACTGGAGGGTGGAATATAAACAAAAAAACTCCAACGTATGGGAATACGTGGAGACACATAAAAAACACAACGTAAATCTTTTAGCATTTTTTAGTGTGGTTGCAAGCAGGCAAATCTCTCCACATTTTCCGGTTGCAAAGATAATGCTTTTTCGGGAATATCCAAAAACCGCTCAAATTGTGTTTTCGCCGTGAATTTGTTATAATCTTCAATCGTAACCGATTTGTAACTGAATTAAATTTTCTGAACCGAAGAAAATGTGTTAAATTCGCAAGTTGAATGATATGCGCGGAAAAGGATTAACTCAATACTTTATATTTATTAACAAATCTATGGTTCAATTACTCAAGAAGGGCTTTGCCGCATTAGTCGCAGCCCTTGTCGGAATCACGGCATTTGCACAGGTTACCACGTCCTCATTGAACGGTAAGGTGACTGACGCCAATGGAGCCGCTGTTCCTGGAGCCGCCGTGGTCGCGGTTCACACCCCGTCGGGTACACAGTACTATGCCGTCGCCAACGCGGAAGGCCGTTATGCAATCAACGGTATGCGTTCCGGTGGTCCTTACAAGGTTGAGGTAAGCTGTCTTGGCTACCAATCAGTAACCTACACGGATGTTACTCTCCAGCTCGCCGAGGCCTACAACCTCAACGCCATGCTGAACGATGACACCCAGATGCTTTCGGAGGCTGTTGTGATATCCTCTGCGAACTCAAAGTTCTCTGTAGAGAAGACTGGTGCCGCGACAAACATCAACAATGCCCAGATCACCGCTCTGCCTACCGTAAGCAGAAGCATCACCGATGTGACCAGGCTTTCCCCTTACGGTGGAAACGGCATGAGTTTCGTGGGAACTGATGGCCGTACTGCCAACTTCACCGTTGACGGTGCCAACTTCAATAACAACTTCGGTCTTAGCGAAAAACTGCCCGGAGGCGGTTCTCCTATCTCCATTGATGCCATTGAGGAACTTCAGGTGGTTATCTCTCCATACGATGTACGCCAGACTGACTTTATCGGTGGCGGTGTGAATGCTATCACTAAGTCCGGTACCAACACCTTCAAGGGGTCTGCTTACATTTACCACCGCAACGAGAATATGCGTGGCAACACAGTTGATGGAACAGAGATAGCCGGTGCTCGAGACAGGGATCGCAACACCACTTACGGCTTTACTTTTGGTGGCCCAATCATCAAGAACAAGTTATTCTTCTTCGTCAATGCCGAATATTCCAAGACTCCGTCTGTGGCTATTCCTTGGAGAGCATCTGAAGATGGAGAGGGTGATGCTTCCAAGTATTTGTCATACGCAAGTGTGGCTGATATGAAAAGGGTTTCAGAGCATGTCAAAGAAAAGTATCACTATGATACCGGTTCTTTCACCGATTTTCCTGCCGACCAGAGCAATTCTAAAATTCTTGCTCGCATTGACTGGAACATCAATGATGCCAACCATCTGGCCGTTCGTTACAACTACACCAACAATACCTCATGGGTAGGACCTAACGCTTCTTCTATGGATGGAGGCACACGTTCTGCCTATGCCCGTACTTCGCTTTATTCAATGGCTTTTGCTAATTCGATGTACTCTCAGAACAATATCGTTCATTCGGTTTCAGTCGACCTCAACAGCAGGATCAGCGACAACCTCTCGAACCAGTTCCTTGCCACATTCTCAAAACTTGATGATGTGCGCGGATCCAATTCGAGCGAGTTCCCGTTCATCGACATTCAGGACGGCGGCGGCACCAACACCCAGTACATGTCTCTTGGCTACGAGCTTTTTACTTGGAACAACGCTGTCCACAACACCATCGCCAACATCAAGGATGACATCACCTATTATGTAGGAAGCCATAAGGTTACCGCCGGTCTCAGCTATGAGTATCAGATGGCAGACAACGCCTACATGAGAAACGGAACAGGTTACTACCGTTATTCAAGTGTTGATGACTTCATCCGTGGCGCGGCTCCTGAGGTGGTCTGTCTTACCTATGGTTATGACGGTGAGAAGAATCCTGCCGCTCGTGTTCAGTTCAACAAGCTGGGCATTTATGCACAGGATGACTGGAATCCTACCGACAACTTCAAGTTGACCTACGGTGTCCGTCTTGATGGTCTCTTCTTCAACAACAGCGATCTGATGACCAACAACGCCATCCTCGCTCTTGACTACTATGATAAGGACAATAATGTCCGTCATATCGACACCGGCAAGTGGCCTTCAGCGGGAGTCTCCGTTTCTCCACGCGTGGGCTTCAAGTGGGATGTCTTTAACAACAAGAGCCTTACCCTTCGCGGCGGTACCGGCCTCTTTATGGGCCGTCTCCCTCTCGTGTTCTTCACGAACATGCCAACCAACTCTGGCATGGTTCAGTATCAGGCGCAGATCAACGCTAAGAATGCGGCCGAGAGAGGGTTCACGATGGATGAGTTCAAGGGAGGACTCATTACGGATGCTAATGGTAGCGCTACAACACAGGCCCTTCTTGACAAGCTTATCAAACTTGGGTACCCAGAAACAATCACTCCAGACAAGGGTACCGTCCCTTCTACAATTGCTGCAGTTGACACCAAGTTCAAAATGCCTCAGGTTTGGAAAACTTCCCTTGCAGTTGACTATCAGCTTCCTGTCTCATTCCCATTCACGATTACTGCTGAAGGAATATTCAACAAGACCGTCAATGGCGTGATGATGTCTGACTGGAGCATGCTTCCGGCAGAGGGTTATGCAAGATGGAACGGTGCTGACAACCGCCCTATCTATCCAGCCCAGTTCAGAGAGTCCAAGAAGGCTTTTGTTCTTGAAAACACAAGCAAGGGTTATGGTTACTCAGCCAACGTGACTGTCAACATGCGTCCTGTAGAAAACCTCAGCCTTATGGCTGCTTACACCCATGTGGCATCAAAGGAAATTACAGGTATGCCGGGTTCAAATGCAGAGTCCGCATTTACCTATGTTCCGACCTCGGCGGGTCCTAACAATATTAAACTCCATAACTCACAGTATGTTACTCCTGATCGTTTTGTCGCTTCCGCAACTCATCACGACAAGAGCGGCAACCACTACAGCTTGATTTACGAGGCTTGGAGAGGGGGCTACAACTACTCTTACATGCTTGCTAATGATATGAACGGTGACGGCTACAACTACGATGCCCTTTATATTCCTACTGACGAGCAGGTCGCCTCAAAGCAGTTCCGTTTCGCTTCCGACAGTGATCGTGACCGCTTTATGGAATATGTCCACAACGACAAATATCTCAGCAAGCATCAGGGGAAATACGCCGAGGCTTACAGCATTTACTCTCCTTGGGTTCATAGGCTTGATGTAAGTTACAAGCACGATTTCAAACTCAGCATCGGTAAGACCACCAACACTCTTCAGCTCAGTGTTGACATCAAGAATATTCTTAATCTATTCAACTCAAGTTGGGGCGTAAGTAAGTATATGAATCCTGATCTCAACAGTGGTCGTATTCTTAAATATGAGAATACAGATGCTGAGGGATATCCTGTTTTCTCTACTCCTAAGAAGGTCGTTTCCGGCGTTGATACATTTGTTCCTTACACAAATATTGGTCAGTGCTGGTATGCTTCAGTGGGTATAAAATACATGTTTAACTAATTTTTGAGAGAATTATGAAATTAAAATATTTATTCTCGGCTGTTCTTGCGTCCGTTCTGATGGTTGGTTGCAACGATGAGGATCTTGGTACGTTTGACAACATCAAGATTGAGGAATCATACCTTTCGTTGCCGAGTGATGGTGGTTCTGTGGAACTGACAATTAACTCTACTGACGCATGGGAGTTTGTTCAGTATAACGACAAATGGCCTAATATTATTGAGAGGAACAAAGATAAATCCATCAAATCAGAGACCCCTTCATGGCTTACCGCTGACAAAATGTCTGGATCTGCTGGGGAGACTAAAGTTAAGTTTACCGCAGCTGCTTTTGACGGAGGTCGTGAGGTAGAGGTGAAAATCAAAGCTGGAGGCAATTCTCAGTTCGTGAGGATTCGTCAAGGCTCCATGGTTGCCGTTCCTGTGACCTGTGCCGAAGCTAATGCCAGCAACGAAGGCAAGAATGTTAAGGTTAAAGGCTTTGTCAAGAGTATTAATAATACCGAATACGGTAATATGTATATCTATGATGAGACAGGTGAGGTTTTCATCTATGGTACTCTAGACAAGGATGGCAAGGAAAAGAATTTCTCCAGCCTTAAGATTGAGGTCGGTGATGAGATTACTGTTGAGGGTCCTGTCGCTTACTATAATGGCAATCCTCAGCTAAAGAATGTAACTGTAGTGAAAATCAAGAAGTCTTTGATCAAGATTGATGACAATAAAACTACTGTTTCAAAAGATGGAGGTGAAATCGCTGTTAGGGTGGCCTATAAGGGTAAGGGTGTATTCCCGGCAATTCCTGAAGACTGTGACTGGATCGAATATGTAGGCATGGAGTATAAGAATGGTGTTCCTACCAAACTTGAGCAATCTCCTGCTGACACAGCCATCGTGAAGTTCTCTGTAGCGGCTAATGAAGGCAATAATCGTGAGTGTAAGATTATTTTCACTTCTTATAAGGCTGAGAAGAAAGATGATGGCAAGTTGGAGGTAGTTTCTTCTGACGCGGTCTTTACGGTTAATCAGGAACTGGGACTTAATTTTGCTCCTCTGCCATTTGAGGAGACATTTAAGGGTACCTTAGGTGCTTTCACAATAAATGATGTCATTTTACCAACTGGAAGTACTTATGTATGGAAGAGTGATAATAGTTATGCGAAGGCTTCTTCTTTCGTAAATAAAACGAATCTGGCATCTGAGTCTTGGTTGATTTCTCCACTTATTGACTTGACTTCGGAGAATCCGACATTATCTTTCGAACATGCTCTTAATTATGTCAATAGTGACAAGCCTGAGAATCATATCTCTGTAATGGCCAGAACTTTGGATGGAGAATGGAGTGAACTGACTGGTTATACCTACCCTAGCGGTAAGAATAGGACCTTTGTGGAGTCGGGAAGTATTGACCTCAAAGCTTATTCCGGCACTAAGTTCCAGTTTGCTTTCAGGTATGTTGGCTCAACCACGGCCGCACCTACTTGGGAGATAAAGAACGTTTCTGTTAAGTAAACTTATTGTCTACGACTTAATTATCAAGGGCGACCGCACACATGCGACCGCCCTTTTTAATTCGTTATCAGTATGACAAAATGTTGTAAGCATACGGGAAAGTACGTTCCTGTGTACCTTAACGGTAAGCATTCGATAAAGTACGACAGTCAGTTTAAAAAGACTGCAACCGGCATCACACTGATGCAAGTTGCAGTCAAACTTTATCGACGCACGTACTTCCTCGAATGCTTACTGCTGCCTCGCTATCTACATGCCTGGGCATAGTAATCCTTAAAAAAGAAAGGCCGTCGCTTTCCCCAAAGCTCCGGCCTGTTGTATATAAAACGAACTTAACAAATAGACAACAAAAAGAACTTTTGTCTGTCCAATGGCAAAGGTATTAAGATTTATTGAATATGCAAAACTTTTTCGTAATATTTTAAAACGATTTTTACATCAAACCGTCACATTCACCAGTTGTTTACTTACGAATTGAAGCAAAACAGCCTTCTGGTGCAGCGGAGAGCCTTGTCTTGTCGGCATCCTAACCGTTCCGGTACTCGCTTGGAGTCATTCCGGTGTGCGCCTTGAAAAACTTGTAGAACACGGACGGGTTCGGGAAATGAAGCTTGAAGACGATTTCCTTGATGCTGTCATCGGTGTACTTCAGCATATTCTTCGCCTCAAGGATGACGAACGAGTCGATCCAGTCAGGAGCCGAGCGGCCGCTGACCTGCTTGATGAGCTTAGAAAGGTATTTCGGGGTCAGTCCAAGCCGGTTGGCGTAGAAGGCCATGTTGCGCTCCGATGTGTGATGCTCGGTCACGAGTGTCATGAAATGCTCGAAGATCAGTTTCACTCTGGTGTTGACCGTCGCTCCTGATGCCTCCGGAGTCTTTACGGCGCTTTTTTCCATCAGTCCGCCCAGTAGGTAAAAGAGTGACGCGATCAGCGAGCCGACAGCCTCCCTCTTGTTCGGCACGTCCGAGGACAGAATCTCGCCGATAAGGTCCAAGTACTTGGTGCAGAAGGCGATGTTCCTGTCTTCAAGCTGGACGCATGGCTCTGTCAGCAGTTTGAGCCGATCGTCAAAAATTTTCTTAAAGTCGAAACTAATGCTGGAAAGATACTCCTTGGAAATCGCCACGACGATGAACTCGAATCCGCTGTCGCCTTCATTGCCCAACCTGTTTATCTTTATGATGTTTCCCGGAGTACCGATGAACAGCGTACCCTTGACCACCGTGTACGACCGAAGATTGATCTCTACGTTGAGGCTGCCGGACTTGCAGAAAATCGCGATGTAGGCATCGCTGCGGCAGGGATATTTCAAAAACTGAAGGTTTTCGCTGTACTTCACCTCCATGATGAAGAAGTCGTCTCCGAGCTGGACTTCATTCTGGACGGGTACGAGTTTTCTGATTTGCTTCAGCCCTATGTTCAATAGTGAATCTGGCATGTCAAAAAATGTTTTAATGTCTGGCGGCAAAATTAGGGAATATTTGTCATATTGCAAAATTTCGCAATATTCGACCTTTTGATACTTATAGAATCCGAAAAGTCATATTAATGGAGAAATTTGGCAATCAATTTGTAGTGTACCCTTACCGCTTGACAAAAAAATCGAAAACAAGAATTGATGAATATGAACAAGTACATTGTCAAAATCTCAACATTGGTCGCGGTGGCCATGATGCCGCTGGCGACGAATGCCCAGCAGACGCTGACGCTGGAGCAATGCCGTGAAATGGCGATCGAGAACAACAAGACCTTGAGGCAGGCCGAGACCAAGATCGAGATGGCCGGCTACGACCGCAAGATAGCGTTCGCCAACTATCTGCCGAACATTTCCGCCACTGGCGCCTACATCTACAACGCCAATGACATCGCCCTTGTCAGCGATGCCACTTCCCATAAACTTCAGAACATGGGAACCCTGATCCACACGCAGACCCAGACTCTCAGCCAGAATCTGATGGCTGCCATCAAGTCCAACCCTGCGGCTGCGATGGAGTACATGAAAAGCCCGATGTGGCAGACAGTCCTCGGTGCGTTGTCTCAGACGGACATGTCTCAGACAATCAATGCGTTGGGAAAGGAGATTGACGATGCTTTCCATCCTGACATGCAGAACATTTTCGCCGGGGCGGTGACCGTCCAGCAGCCTGTTTTCATGGGCGGCAAGATTGTGGCTGCCAACCGAATTGCCAAATTGGCAGAGGAACTGTCAGAAACTCAGTACGATCAGCAGTACCAGCAGGTGATTGTGGATGTTGACCAGGCATATTGGCAGATCATCTCCATCGCCAACAAGAAAAAGCTCGCCGACGCCTATGCCGACCTTCTCCACAAGATGGAGCATGACGTGGATCTTTCAGTCAAGGAAGGCGTGGCCACGGAGTCCGACGCCCTTCAGATAAAGGTGAAGGCAAACGAGGCGGACATGCTCAAGACGAAGTCCGACAATGGCCTTACACTCGCAAAGATGCTTCTTTGCAAGCAGATCGGCCTTGACCTCAATTCAGACATCGTGCTTGCCGACGAGGCGCTGGCTGACATCCCTGTCCCTCAGATCGGAGCGGGAAAGGATCTGGAGCAGATCTACGCAGACAGGCCGGAGACCAGGAGCCTTGAGCTTGCGTCGAAGATCTATGACGGCAAGGTGAGGGTCGCAAGGGCCGACATGATGCCGAAGGTGGCCTTGATGGCGGCATATTCAGTGACTAATCCTAACATCAAGAACGGCTTCCAGAAGGACTGGGGCGGTTTCTTCAACGCCGGCGTGATGGTGAACATCCCTATCTTCCACGGCTTCGAGGCCATGAGCAAGACCCGCAAGGCAAAGGCTGAGGCCACCCTTTACAGAACACAGCTTGAGGATGCCAGGAACCTTATCAACCTTCAGGTCACCCAGCTCAGGAAGCAGGAGGGAGAGGCGCTTGAGAAGCTGACGATGGCGCAGAACAACCTGTCCAGCGCGGAGGAGAACCTCCGTACCGCGACGGTTGGCTTCGAGGAGGGCGTGATCGACACCAACACCGCGCTCGCCGCCCAGACCGCATGGCTTAAGGCTCATTCTGAATATATTGACGCGGGAATCGAGCTTCAGATGCTCGCCGCCAACCTGAACAAGGCGGAAGGCAACAACCACGCTCAGGCAAGATAATCAACGGATAATGATAAAAATTTAAGAATATTATGGAAAAGGAAAAGAAAAGCTACAATCTTGTGATTGGCATTGTGGCGCTGATCGTAATCATCCTTCTGATCGCCATCATCGGCTATTTCGTCTCTAAACCTAAGCCTCTGATGATTCAGGGCGAGGCAGAGGCCAGTGAGTATCGTGTGTCCGGCAAGGTCCCGGGCAGGATCGAGGAACTTTACGTCAAGGAAGGCCAGATGGTCCACAAGGGAGACACCGTCGCCCTCATCGACTCTCCTGAGGTACGTGCCAAGCTGGCGCAGGCCAACGCCATCAAGGCGGCTGCCAGCTCACAGAGCAGAAAGGCTCAGAACGGAGCCCGCAAGGAGCAGATCGCCGGAGCCTATGAGCTTTATCAGCAGGCTCTTGTGCAGGAAGACGTGATGAAGAAGTCTTTCGACAGGATCCAGAAGCTCTATGACCAGAAAGTCATCGCGGCTCAGAAATACGACGAGGTGAAGGCCAAGTACGATGCCTCCGTCGCTCAGACAAAGGCTGCCAAGAGTCAGTATGACATGGCTGTCAACGGAGCGCGCGAGGAGGACAAGGCTGCGGCCAAGGCTCTCGTCGATCAGGCTGACGGCGCGTTGATGGAGGTGGAGTCTTATCTGAGCGAGCTGTACCTTACGGCTCCTGCTGACGGAATCATCTCGGCTCTTTTCCCTAAGGTCGGCGAGCTTGTCGGCCAGGGAGCGCCTGTCGCCAGCGTTACGGACCTGAATGATGTATGGTTCACGTTCAATGTACGCGAGGACTATCTCCACGGCATGAAGCAGGGCGACAAGATCACGGTGATCATCCCGGCTCTTGACGGCAAGGAGGTTCCGGCCACCATCAACTATGTGGCTGTCCGTGAGTCCTACGCCACGTGGAAGGCCACCAAGGAAACAGGTATGTACGATGCCAAGACCTTCGAGGTCAGGGCCGTTCCGGATGTGACGGTGGACGGCATTCGTCCTGGTATGTCCGCAATTGTTAAATAAGAGTAACATTATTTACCGCTTGCGGTGGTAAGTCCCTCCCCCGAGGGGAGGGATTTAGGGTAGGGGTAACGTGAATTGATTGTTCTGGCACTCCCTACGAACGTGTGATAATTTATTTATAAGTATTTAATCTTGCGAGAGATAACGTTTATGAACAATAATTGGCAGAGAATAATTGCGGTGGCCCGCCGCGAGCTCAGGATCATCAGGCAGCGTCCGATCTATCTTCTGGGTTCGGTAGGCGTGATAGCCTTCTGCGCCATATTCTTCCTGACATTTCTGAAGGACGGTCTGCCGAGTGATGTTCCGATCGGTCTTGTGGACTACGACTACTCGTCCACCTCAAGGAATTTCTGCCAGCAGCTGGACGCCACCCAGTTGGGAAAGGTTGTCCACTACGATTCGTTCGCGGCTGCCAGAGAAGACATGAACAGAGGCAAGATCGCGGCTGTCTGTGTCGTTCCTGTGGGGATGAACGATGACATCCAGGCGAACCGTCAGCCGAAGATCACGTTCTACGTCAACGGCTTGTACTTCGTCAGCGGGGCGCTTGCGTGGAAGGATCTTCTTCAGATGGTCAATCTGACCAACGGAGCCGTGCAGAGGCAGGCCTTCAGGGCAAGAGGCTACAACGACAGCCAGATCATGGGCATGATCCGTCCTGTGGACGTGGATGTCCATCAGATCGGCAACGTCGGCACCAACTACAACTACTACCTCAGCAGCGTCCTGCTGCCGGGTGTGCTGGAGATGATCGTGATAATCGTCCTGATATATTCATTGGGAGCGGAGCTTAAGTATGGTACCTCCAGGCATCTGCTGCAGACCTCCGGCAACTCGATCGTGACCGCCCTCGCCGGCAAGCTGCTGGTGTGGACGCTGACATTCTCGGCGATCGGGCTGATACTGATCCTGCTGCTCTTCCATAGGCTGCATTTCCCGTTGGCGGGATCCATCTGGAACATGTTTTTGGGCATATTCCTTATGATCTTCGCCAGTGAGGCGATCGCCATATTCATCCTTGAGATGCTTCCTGTGCCGAGGTTGGCGTTGAGTATCGGCGCTCTTTACAGCGTGCTTGGATTCTCCCTCTCGGGCTTCACGCTTCCGATAGAGGCCATGCCGCCTTACATCCAGGGACTTGCGGCGGCGTTCCCGTTGCGTCATTATTATCTGTTCTATGTCCAGGAGGCCATATTCGGAGCCGGATTCGCCGGATGGTGGAAGCAGGTGATCTACTTGCTGATCTTCATTCTGTTGCCGCTCATAGGTCTTGTGCGACTCAAGAAGGCCTACATTCATCAGAACTTCCCTAAAGACTAAGTGACATGAAAAATACATACGCAAAAACATGGATCAAGGACTTCTGGGGCATATTCTGTCATGAACTTCGACAGATTTTCTCAGACAGCGGCGTGCTGCTGATCTTCCTTGTCGCCGGACTTGCCTATCCGCTGCTTTACAATCTCGTCTACCTGAACGGTATTCTTTCTGAGACTCCCGTTGCCATTGTTGACAATTGCGACAGCCCGGACAGCCACCGCTTCATCAGGGAGATCGACGCCACCCGAGAGGTCGAGGTCGCGGCGAAATGTATGAATATGGCCGAGGCGGAAAAAATGATGCAGGAACGCAAGGTCAACGGTATCATCTATTTCCCTTCCGACTTCACGGAGAAACTGGCCAGAAACGAGACGTCCACATTCTCCGTCTATGCGGACATGAGCAGCTTCCTCTACTATAAGAACGCTCTCATGGCCACCAACTTCGTGATGCTTCATGAGATCGGTCAGATCCAGATGCAGAGGTTCTCGTCCCTCGGGATGACGGAACAGGCCGCGTCCCAGACTGTCAAGCCGCTCGGCTACGAGGACAATAATCCTTACAACCGGGCATTCAACTACAGTTTCTTCCTGATCTCAGCCATCCTGATGATCATCATCCAGCAGACGTTGTTCTACGGAATGTCATTGCTGGTAGGAACCGCAAGGGAGAGGAACCGCAGTTTCGCATCGCTTCCTGACAGACTTGAAGGTCACGGTGTCGGGCGTGTGGTCATGGGACGTGGAGGCGCCTACTGGCTGCTTTACCTTGCTGTGGGCATGTACATCGCCTTCATCGTCCCGGCAATATTCGGAATCCCTCAAAGAGGTGAGTTCAAGGATGTCCTTGCGATGCTGGTCTTCTTCATCACTGACTGTGTGTTCTTCAGCATGGTCTGGAGCACGCTGATCACGAGGAGGGAGTCCGTGTTCATCCTCTTTCTGGCGATGTCGCCTGTGGCTTTGTTCCTGACCGGCTGCTCTTGGCCGACATTCGCGTTTCCGGGCTTCTGGAAGGTGTTCTCCTACATATTCCCGTCCACTTTCGGCGCGCAGGGTTTCATCAACCTCAGCACTGCCGGTGGCGAGATGGGAGCGGCAGACGTGCAGATGAAGGCCATGATCATCCAGACGGTCATCTATTTCTTCCTTGCATGCGTGGCTGTCTATGCCGAGAACTGGGTACTGCGTCACAAGGAGCAGATCCGTCAGAGGAGTGAGCGGCTCGCCAAGCGTGTGGGCATCGACAGCGCCGAGGACGCTAAGATCATCGCCGGAGAATAAGGTGTGATCCGGTAAAGAGAAAACTCCCTCCCGATTTTTGCACGTTACCAAAAATCGGGAGGGAGTTTTCTCTTTACCGGTCGCAGAGCCTACCGAAGAGGCAGTTGTTCTGCAGTATATGTCTGCTCTAATTATTCTCCTACGTGGAACGCCACGCGGAGTTCCTCGATCTCCTCGTCGGTGATCGGGTTCAGTTTGCCAAGCGGAGCGGCGAGGATCAGCGAGCGGGCGCTGAAATCCGCCACCTCAAGGCGGTCGAACGTGTTGATGAGCTGGTCTCCTGTCACCACGACAGAATCGTTCTCCAGCATCACGCACGGCCTGTTCTTGAACTCGTCGGCGAGTTCGGTCAGATGCTCGTTGTACTGGCTGCCGAACGGGAAGATCGGAATGTCCTGCAGGAATATCCAGCTCTCCGGAATCGTGCGCACATCGAATTTCGCACCTGTGGTGCAGAATCCCATAAGGGCAGGGGACTGGGTCAGGATGATGGAGTTCACCTTAGGGTTGCGGCGGTAGATCTCGTAGTGGAGAGCCACCGAGCGGCTTGCCCTCTTGCCTGCCTCGATCATGCCGTCCTTGACCTGCACGATGTCCTCAGGATCAAGATCCCAGCGCTGCATGCTGGAAGGGGTGATGAGGAAATCATTGTCTCTCCAACGAACGGAGGCCGTTCCGTAGGAGCTGCACATAAGTCCCTGCGAGCAGGCTCTGCGGACGATCTTGCAAATTTCGGCGCGGATAGCCCTCTCGTCGGAAGGATGGGTGACGTTCATGAAGTGCTGGAACGGAACGTTCACGGCCTTTTCGTGCTGGAGGATCTGTTCCTCGCTGAGGTACTTAGGCTCACCCAAGGTCTTGGCGTTCAAGATTGTGCGCGCGCAGAGCTCCAGGGTCTCGAATCTCTGGTAGGCGTCCGCGATGTCGTCGCCGGCCACCACCACGCCGTGGTTCTCCATGATCACGGCCTTGTAGTCAGGATTCTTCTTGAACTCCGCCACGATCTTCTTTCCGAGAAGCTCGCTGCCAGGAAGGGCATACTCAGCGAAGCCTACAGGGCCGCACGTCGCGCGGGCCTGCGGAATGATGCTCGTGTCCGGAACCTGGTGTACCATGCTGAAAGTCACCAGTCCAGGAGGGTGGGCGTGTATCACTGAGTGAATATGCGGATTCATCTTGTAGATTGCCTTGTGGAACGGGTACTCGGAAGACGGCCTGTGAGGGCCTACGATGGTTCCGTCGGCCTTCACGCACATGATGTCAGCCGGTGTGAGGGAACCCTTGTCGATCGCCGCAGGGGTGATCCACATGTCTCCGTTTTCGTCCATGATGGACAGATTGCCACCGGAGGTGGTGGTCATCTCGCTGCGATAGATCCTGCCGATGATGATAGCGATCTGCTCGGCGGGATGCATGAGATTAACGTCAAGTTGTTTCATGATATTAATGATTTATATTAGACTTGTCATATTCCTAAGCCAGCATGACCTGACCTCCCGTCACAGGGATGGCCTGTCCGGTCTCTCCGGTCTGGTCGATGGCGTAGAGGATGGCCTTGCAGACATCCACAGGGTTGCATCCCTTGCGCATAGGCACCTGGGCGAGATAGTAGTCCTTGACATCCTGCACGGTCTTGGCTCCCGGAACCTTGCCGGCGTTGAGGTACTGGATGAACAGTCCGTTCTCCGGGTTGCTCCACAGCGGGCCGTCGTAGTAGTTGCCAGGGCAGATGCTGTTGACTTTCACCCTGTCCGGGGCGAGCTCAAGGGCGAAGGACTGGGTGAGTCCTATTCCTCCGAACTTGCCGCCGGCGTAGGCGAAATTGGCCTTGCTGCCGCGCAGTCCGCTCTTGCTGTTGACCTGTATGATGTCGGCGAAATAGTCAGGATCATGCCTCGTCTCGATCTTCATGATGTGAGAGGCCGCCTTGGCGCAGAAGAAGTAGGCTTCGTAGTTGATCTTGGTGACAAACTCGAAATTCTCCGGGGTCATCACGTCCAGGCCTCCTGCGCGGACAACTCCTGCGTTGCTGACGAACGCGTCCAGCGCCCCGAAGTTCAGGATGGTCTGCCTCATCAGGTTCTGAAGGCTCGTCATGTCGGCGACATTGGTCTTTACGAAGATCGCCTTGTTCGAGCCGGCCATCTCATTGAAGTTGGCCGCGGTCTTCTCGCCGGTGGCCTCGTTGAGGTCGGCCACCACGATGTTGGCTCCCTGCGCCATCAGCTCACGGGCGATGCCCTCTCCGAATCCCTGGGCTGCGCCGGTCACGATGATGGTCTTTCCTTCCACACGGCCTTTCGACGAGCCTGCGGCGACCTTGCGGCGGTAGTTCTCCACCTCCCAGTTGTCGATGAAATCAATCCATGCCTTCTCCATCGGATGCTCTCCTCCGAAACTCTGCGCATAGAAAGCGACCTTCATCGCATCGGTGAACACGTCGGTGATGATCTGCGCGTTCTTGAAGTTGTCTCCAACGGCCACGAGACCGACACCCTTGATGAGCAGCACCTTAGGCGTGTAGCCCTTCTCGGCGGCGAAAGCCTCGATCTTCTCCTCCGCCTGCTTCAGAATCTCTTCATCCGACTCTGCGTCAATGAATATGTAGGCGCTCTTGCAGTACACGATGATGTCCGGTGTGAACGGTGCGGCGATCTTCTCGCGGGATCCGTCAAGGAAGTAGTCCACAAGGGCGTTCTTCGTGACTTTAAGTGTCTTAAGTCCTCTGCCGGAGCGGGAGAGCATCTGCCTGATGGCCGGGATGACATCCGTTACGGTCGGGGAGACCTCGCTCCCGCCCTCTGGCAGAGCGGCCACCTTGGCCTCAAGTTTCCCGAGGATTTCCGAATATATTCCCTTGATCTCGGCGGTCGTGTCTCCGCCCACGAATATTCCATGGTTCTGAAGGAAGATCACCTGAGGCTCCTTTCCGTTCGCGGCCTTGTAGGCGTTGATGCGGTCGTAGACCTTCTTGAAAAGGGTGTAGCCCGGATCGGTATATTCAATGTAAAGCGCCTCCGGGAAGATCTCCCTGCAGGCGGCCTCGGCGTTCGCCGAGCACATCAGACCGTTGACCAGGGTAGGGTGGAGGTGCACCACGAACGCGAATCCCATGCAGTTGTGCAGGGAGGTCTCCACCGACGGCCTTCTGTCCTTTGTGACGCAGGCCACGGCGAGGTCGTTCTTGACCTGCTCCTCGCGGATCGCCGTGTCCTCATTGTAGGCCTTCTCTCCCATCTCGTTCAGAAGGGCTCTGTCGAGGACGGCGAATCCGTCCTCTGTTATTGTGGCAAGGGCGTGGCCGCTGGCCTTCACCCAAAGTCTGTTCTCATCCTTGTAGGAGGTGTTGCCGCCTCCGGCGATCACAAAGCGGGAGTCCTGCCCGAATTTCCGTGAAATCGCGATAAGATCTTCAATTTGTCTCATGTTCGTGTTATTTATGTTGATTATGTTCCAAGTATATTCTTTCTAAATCCCGAAAACCGTCTTCTGGAGCAGTTCGTCTCCGGCCTCGACGGAGTCAAGACCCGCCTGGTGGGCGGCCACGGCGCAGGCTCCACGGTAGTTGGTCAGGCGCAGCTTCTCGCTCAGGCCTTCGGCGTTGTCGCGGGTGCGCAGGCGGATCGGCTCCAGTGCAGGAGTGTTGTGCTCCGAACCGAATGTGACGATGAACCCCTCGTCCTGAAGGTAGTCCGTGTACTTCTCAAGGACAGCCGTGGTGTTGCGGGTCGTGATGAACTCCACCGACTTGAACCCTCTCTTTTTCAGTGTGTCAGCCACCTTCTGGAGGTCGCCCTCGAAGTCGGTGAAATTGCCCTTGGCGTCATCCGCAAGGAACGGATAGGTCGGGATTCCGCCCGCCGCCTCGATGATCCGGCAGACAGTCTCCATAGGCAGGAACGCCTTTGGATCCTCCGGCACGAAGGCCGCGCCTCCGGATTTGAGGAGCTTGCTTCTGATCTCGTTCTCGACAGCCGCATCGTTCTCAATGGCGGATTTAAGAGGCTGGCCTCCGAATATCCTTTCATAGAGGGCTAGCCTGTCCCCGGCGTTTCCGGCAGCCGCGTCCACCGCCATCCTCAGTGCCTTCGCGAGGTGACGCTCCCTGACGGAGCCTCTGGTCAGATCCTTGACAACCTGTTTGAAATCTATGCTGAATCCGGCCTTTACCGCGTCCAGATGGGCGTTCAGCTTGGCGCACATCCTTTCGACCTGCGCATTGGACTCGGCCCTGACATCGGCGAGCATCTGAGCCTCTTTCCCGCTGAGGATCACCGGGTAGGCCAGTCCCTTGCCGCTGAGGTAGGTGCGTCCCGGGTTGTTCGGGTCGTTGACCCTGAGTCCCGCCGCCTGATCCTCGCTGTTGAGGGAGATGAACTCGATGTTGAACATCGGGTAAAGATGCCTTGCGGCGCATTCATCGTTCCACTCCCTGTAGCCGTCCATGCTGTAGAAGTCATTGATTCCCACGATGCGGACATCTTCCGCCGCGGCCATGTCGAGAGCCTGTCTCACGTCAGTGAAGGCACTGAACGAGTAAGGAGTGTGCAGATGAGCGTTAACGTCGATTATCTTTTTCATATTCATGAGTTTTCATTTCTCAAAGTTAATAATATTCCTACAAAGGATGTCTTCTGCGACTGAATTTTAAAGCCATTCGGTCAAAATTGAAATTAATTTGCTAATTTTGTGCGATATGCCACGAAATTATTTTTGGTAACATAAAACATCTTACAAATGGAAAAGAAACAACAAGGTAACATTCTCGCTATTGTGATAATGTTCTTCCTGTTTGCGATGATCTCATTCGTGACGGGATTCCAGAATCCGTTCGGAGTCATTGTAAAGCAGCAGTTCGCCGCCTCGAACTTCATGTCCCAGCTGGGTAACGCGGCCAATTTCATCGCCTATGCGTTCATGGGTCTGCCGGCCGGCATGATCCTGTCCAAGAAGGGTTACAAGTTCACAGCCCTCGCCGCCGTGACGGTGGGATTCGTCGGAGTAGGTGTGACATTCCTTTCAGGAATTGTCGGCAGCTTCGCGGTCTACATCCTCGGCGCGTTCATCTCCGGATTCTCGATGTGTATGCTCAACACGGTTGTGAACCCTATGCTCAACACCCTCGGTGGCGGCGGCAACAAGGGTAACCAGCTCATCCAGTGGGGCGGTTCCTGCAACTCCTTGAGCGCGACCATCGTGCCTGTGCTCGTGGGCTATCTCATCGGTGACGTTACGAAGGACACGCAGATCGCCGACGCCAATCCGGCGCTTTTCATCGCGATGGGCATCTTCGCTCTGGCGTTCATCATCATCGCGGCCTCGCATATTCCTGAGCCTGAGCTTGAGGCGGCGGCAGCTTCCGGAAAGACGCAGCAGCTCACCATCGGCGAGAGCGTCAAGGGAGCCCTCTCCTTCAAGCATTTCGTGCTTGGTATCATCGCCATATTCGTCTATGTGGGTGTCGAGGTGGGTATTCCTAACTTCGTGAACCTCTACATGACATCCGCCGAGATCGGCATCAGCGCCGCTGTCGCCGGAACGATTGTCGGCATGTACTGGTTCCTTATGCTCTGTGGCCGTCTGGTAGGCGCTTCCGTCGGCGGAAAGGTCTCCAGCCGCGCTATGGTCAGCTTCGTCGGCACGGTAGCCATCATATTCCTCGTGCTGGGTATGATCCTTGGTGACACCGCGACCGTGAAGTTCCCGGCCATCACCTCGAATCTCTCATTCTCCCTCGCCGAGATTCCGATCGGAGTGATGTTCTTCATCCTCTGCGGACTTTGCACCTCGGTGATGTGGGGAGCGATCTTCAACCTTGCTGTCGAGGGACTTGGCAAGTACACCTCAATCGCTTCCGGCCTCTTCATGGTGATGGTTTGCGGTGGAGGTATCCTCCCTCTCATCCAGGGTGCCGTCGCTGACGCAACCAACTACCTGATGAGCTACATCGTTGTCATCATCGGTGTCGCCTACATCCTCTGGTACGCCCTGTTCGGATCCAAGGTAAAGAAAACAGCTTAATTTGAAATCCCGTTCCGGCGGGGTTCTCCGCCGGAACTTCTCATAGCCAAACATTATGGAACAGAATCTTGTAATAGGAATAGACGTTGGTGGACAGACCACCAAATGCGGAGTAGTGGACGCGCGCGGTACTGTGCTGGCACAGACAGTCATCCGCTCGGATTCCTACACGGATGTAGAACCTTACATCGGGGAACTTTCAGCCGCGTTGAAGAAGATCATCGCTGACGCCAACGCCGAGGGGCAGATCCGGGGGATCGGTGTCGGCGCTCCTAACGCCAACTACTACACCGGCGAGGTGGAGAACGCCGTGAACCTTTCCTGGGGACGCTCAGGTGCGATTCCTTTCGCCAAGATGCTTTCAGAGGCGATGGGCGGAATCCCTGTCACCCTCACCAACGACGCCAACGCGGCAGCGATGGGCGAGATGACCTACGGAGCGGCGAGGGGAATGAAGAATTTCATCATGATCACCCTCGGGACCGGTGTCGGCAGCGGAATCGTCATCAATGGCGAGGTGGTCTATGGCCACGACGGGTTTGCCGGAGAGCTGGGCCACACTACCATCGTCCGCCACAACGGCCGCCGCTGCAACTGCGGCAGGACCGGTTGCCTTGAGACCTACTGCTCGGCGATCGGAGTCGCCAGAACCGCCCGCGAGTGGCTCGACATGAGCGATCAGCCGTCGTCCCTCCGCAGCCTTGACACCATCACCTCGAAGGATGTCTACGAGGCCGCCAAGGAAGGCGATGCCCTTGCCATCAGGATCTTTGAATATACCGGCACACTCCTCGGAGAGGCCTTCGCCGACTTCATCGCGTTCTCCGCTCCCGAGGCCATCGTCCTCTTCGGCGGACTGGCCAGAAGCAAGGAGTTCCTCACCGAGCCGATCTTCCGTTCGATGAACGACAACGTCCTCTCTCTCTGGAAGAACAAGGTCAAGCTGGTCTACTCCCAGCTCAAGGAGTCCGACGCCGCCATCCTCGGCGCCTCCGCCCTCGCCTGGGAACGATAGCTGCCGTGGAGCGCAAGCTCTTGTAAATGAATATGCTGAAGCACCCTCCTGCTGCTTGTTTCGGATAGTAGGAGAGTGCTTCTTGTTTTTGTAACCGCCGTTACAGTAACCGCGGTTGCATTAAAAGTAGATCTCACTTTCATCAACCTGATCGGCATTGATGAACATAATGTAATAGACGGGCATATATGTTATCTTTCCGGAAGTACGTATCTCCCGGGAGTTTGACAGGATGAGGCCTGATTTGATGTTGTAGTCAGATATACTTAGCAGGTTGTCGATGGCGCTGTGGATGGTGTAATTCTTTCCGGATTTGACCTCGATCGGCAGAACGCTTGTGCTTTTATAGTCATCAATCAAGAAATCGACCTCTCCTTTCTGCTTGTTGTCATAATAGAAAAGATTGTGTCCGTGCGCCTTCAGTTCCTGGGCGATGACACTTTCATAGACGGAACCAAGGTTCACCCCCTCCTCGTCCGAAAGAACCGGGCGGACATTGTTTCTGTATAGTTGTGCCGTAAGTAATCCGACATCGTTCAGATAGAGTTTGAGAAGATTCTTGTGGACGGACTCGGACAGAGGGTACTTGGGGTTCGAGATGGAGTTGACGTTAAGTGCGATTCCTGAATATGTCAAGTACTCGAATTCCTCCCGGTAGTTGTCGAACCTGTCTCCAACCTTGTTCCGTATGTCTTTTGCCACAATCCTTTTTTTCTTGTTCTCCATCTGGGACGGAATCATATTATAGACACGCCTTATAAGAAGTGATTTATTGTTGTCTTCCTCGTATTTTGTCGCATCGACTTCGTAGAGAGACTTTATGCTTTCCTGTACTTCTCTGACTTTTACGATGTTGTGTGAGGCGAGATATTCATTCACGGCGTCCGGCATACCTCCGACAAGAAGATAGCGCCGGAATTGGTCAATGATGTAATTATGCATAGCCACGTCTATGCTTTCACCTTTCTCCATCTTTTGCCTGAGTGTCTCCAACGTGTCAAAACCAAAGTTGTTCGCGAGTAAAAACTCTTCGAAATCAAGTTGATACATTGATTTTCTGATGATGCTGCCGACGGGAATGGAAGTTGTTTCCCGTAAAGTAAGCCCTAATAGGCAGCCACTCGCTATGAAACGGAACCGGTGATCTTCCCGGAAAAATTTCAGCAGGGTAAGATACTGTGGATAGTGCTGGATTTCATCAAGAAAGACAAGCGTATTCTTATAGGAGTCAAGATTCTTGCCGTGGATAGAACTCAAAATAAAGTAGAATTCCTCAGTGGTTCTGATCTCCTTGAACAACTGAGGACCCTCGTCGTCTTTCACGAAATTGATCTCGATGAAGTTCTTGTACAATCGTTCTCCTACTTTGCGTATTATGAACGATTTGCCCACTTGTCTGGCACCTTCCAGAATCAGAATCCGGTCGGTCTCGGACTTTAGATGCCCCTCCAAGTAACCCTCTATCTTTCTGTGTAGCATGGCTTTGACACTTTTCTATTAAATATTGCCATACAAATCTACACTTTTTCTATCCGAGGAAGGGGCCGGTGACGGAGGAGGCGTTCCGGGCGAGGGCTTCGGGAGTGCCTTGGGCGACGATCAGGCCTCCGCGGCGGCCTCCGTCGGGGCCTAGGTCGAAGAGGTAGTCCACGCTTTTGAGGACATCGAGGTTATGCTCGATGATGATCACCGTGTTGCCTTGATCCACAAGTTGCTGCAGGACGTTGAGGAGTACCTTGATGTCCTCGAAATGAAGGCCGGTCGTCGGCTCGTCGAGGATGTAGAGGGTGTTGCCGGTGGCTTTTCTGAACAGCTCCGCAGCCAGTTTCATCCTTTGGCTCTCGCCGCCGGAAAGCGTCACGGCGGACTGGCCGAGATGGACATAACCAAGACCCACATCCACCAATGCCTTCAGTTTCTGGGCGATGGCGGGAATCGGCCTGAAGAACTCGTAGGCCTCGCTGATCGGCATCTCCAGCACGTCGTTTATGTTCTTGCCCTTGTAGTGCACGGCCAGGGTGTCCTCCTTGTACCTCTTGCCCCTGCATTCGTCGCAGAGCACGTTCACGGACGGCAGGAAGTTCATCTCTATGACCTTGATTCCGGCTCCCTTGCATGCCTCGCAGCGGCCACCGGCCACATTGAAGGAGAACCTGCCGGCCTTGAATCCCCGCACCTTGGCGTCCGGAGTGTCGGCGAACAGGTTGCGGATGTCGTTGAACACGCCTGTGAATGTGGCCGGATTCGATCTCGGCGAACGTCCGATCGGGCTTTGGTCGATCTCGATGAGCTTGTCGATGTTCTCCACGCCCTCGATCGAGTCGTAGGCAAGAGGGCGGAGTTTCGCCCTGTAGAACTTGTTCTTCAGAATCGGCATCAGGGTTTCGTTGATTAGCGTGGACTTGCCGCTGCCGCTCACTCCGCTGATCCCGATGAAGCATCCCAGCGGGAAATCCACGGAGACGTTTTTCAGATTGTTGCCGCGGGCACCCTTGATGCTGAGGAACTTACCATTCCCGGCGCGGCGGGTGTGCGGAACCGGGATGGCATCCTTCCCCTGAAGGTAATCCAGTGTCTTTGACTTTCCGAATATGCAGTGGCCGGCGGTCTCCTTGTCCAGCGAGGCCGGAACCCTGCCGCTGTCCGATGAATATTCCAACAGAGCTTTCAGAGGGGCGTTCAGGCATATTCTTCCACCTTTCTCGCCCGCGCCCGGGCCGACATCCACCAGCCAGTCGGCGTTCATCATGGTCTCGTAGTCGTGTTCCACGACCATCACCGAGTTGCCCTCGTCGCGCAACTCTTTCAGCGAGTCTATCAGCTTGCGGTTGTCCCTCTGGTGCAGCCCGATGGACGGCTCGTCGAGGATGTACAGCACGTTGACGAGCTTCGAGCCGATCTGCGTGGCGAGCCGGATCCGCTGCCCCTCGCCTCCGGAAAGCGAGGCCGTGGGACGGTCAAGTGACAGATAGTCAAGGCCTACGTCCAGCATGAACTGGACTCTCTCGCCCAGCTCCTTGAGGATGTCTCGGGCGATGTTGTTCTCCCTGGCGTTCAGTTTGCCAGGCAGCGACAGGAACCATTCCTTCAGCTCGGTCATCTCCATCGCGGCCACCTCGGCGATGGTCTTCCCGTCAATCCTGAAGCACAGGGCATTCTCGTTGAGGCGGGTTCCGTGGCAGACCGGGCAGACGATCTTCTCGTCGATGTCGTCCACGATTCCGTCGAACGTCACCATCTCGGACAGCCCTCCTTCGCCGACGCGGAACAGCTCGTCGCTTCCGAAGATGATGTGTGAAATGGCCTCGTCGGGGATCGTGTCGATCGGATCGTAGAGGGAAAAGTTGTACTTGCGCGCTATCGAGCGGATCACATCGTATTTCTTGGTCTCCCGCATCTTCCCCAGCGGAACGATTCCGCCGTCCGCTATCGAGACGGAACGGTCCGGGATGATCGTGTCCATGTTTACGTCCACTATCATTCCAAGTCCTTTGCAGTGAGGGCAGTAGCCTTCCGGGGAGTTAAAAGAGAAAGAGTGTGGCGCGGGTTCCTGGAGGGATATTCCCGAATCTGGATCGACCAGATGCTTGGAGAAATGCCTCGGCTTGTCCGCTCCGGACTCCAGCAGGGCCACCGAGCCTTTGCCGATGCCAAGGGCAGCGGCCACGGAGTCCCGCACGCGCTTCACGTCGCCTTCCGACGGCTTCAGCTTATCGACGACCAGCTCGATGAAATGGCTTTTGTAGCGGTCCAGGGCATCGACCTCGTTCAGCGGAAGGATCTTCCCGTCCACCCTGATGTCGGTGTAGCCACGCTTGCGCATCTGGTCGAACAGCTCGCGGTAGTGTCCCTTGCGACCCACCACCAGCGGGGCGAGAAGGTAGCACTTCTTCCCCCTGTACTCATTCATTATCAAGTCGATGATCTGAGCGTCGGTGTAGCGGGTCATCTCCTTCCCGGTGACCGGTGAATATGCCCTCGAAGCCCTCGCGTAGAGGAGCCGGAGGAAATCGAATATCTCCGTGATGGTCCCCACGGTCGAGCGGGGGTTGTTTCCGGTGGTCTTCTGCTCGATCGCGATGATCGGACTCAGCCCCGTGATGCTCTCGACCTCAGGTTTTTCCAGCACTCCCATAAAGTGTTTGGCGTAGGTGGAGAGTGTGTCCATGTACCGTCTCTGCCCCTCGGCGTAGATCGTGTCGAACGCCAGCGAGGACTTCCCGCTGCCGCTTAGCCCCGTCACCACCACAAGTTCTCCTCTTGGAATGTCAACGTTCACACCCTTAAGGTTATGCGCCTCCGCTCCCCGGATCTCGATATATTCTTTCTTGCTCATCATTTCCGCTTTATTCCGCAAATTTAACGAATATTCAGTAAATTTGTAGTCAAGAGTAAACAAGACATTCAATGAGTCAGGATCATCAACTAAACATCAAGACATTTATATTCAATTCTTTCCGTGAGAATTGCTACTTGCTTTGGGATGCGGTTGGGAATTGTGTGATTGTGGATCCGGGGTGCTACTGGCCGGAGGAGTTTGCCAGGCTTCGGGAATTTATCGCGGCAGAGGGGTTGACTCCTAAGGCGGTGTGGCTGACGCACGGGCATTTTGACCATGTTCACGGAGTGCTGAAGGTTGTGGGGGAATATTCAGTGCCGGTTCTGATGTCGCCGGATGACAAGATCGTGCTGGACAACAACCAGGCCGCGGTGAGGGATTTCGGGCTGCTGGCTCCGGACTCATCTCAGATCCAGACAGTTGACATCAGTGACGGCGAGGTGCTGGACACGCTTCAGGGCGCGCCGTTCAAGGTGATCACCACGCCGGGTCACACGCCGGGATGCGTCTGCTACTATGGTGAGGCGGACAAGGTTCTGCTCAGCGGTGACACTCTCTTTGCCGGAGCGATAGGTCGTACAGACCATCTTGGAGGGGATTATGACAGGGAGATCATCAGTATTATGGACAAGTTGATGGGCTTGCCGGGAGATGTGGATGTGCTCCCGGGACACGGGCATCGCACCACCATCGCCAATGAGAGGACGCAGAACCCGTTTCTCCAGCCGTTCAACGAGCCGGAGGAGGACATTGACTGGGACGGAGACGGTATAGAGATAGACTCCATCGGTCGCTGAGCCTGTCGAAGCGACTGAAAAAACATAAAAGAACATATTACGATGCACATAGGAATAGCAGGCAACATAGGCAGCGGCAAGACCACCTTGACGAGAATGCTCTCCGCCCATTACGGATGGACACCGAAGTACGAGTCGGTGACCTATAACCCTTATCTTGAGGACTACTACAAGGACATCCCCCGCTGGTCGTACAATCTTGAGACTTACTTCCTTGCCCAGAGATTCAAGGACGTGCTGGAGATCGCGCGGAGCCGGGAGGTCATCATCCAGGACAGGACACTCTTCGAGGGAGTCCACATCTTCGTGGCCAACAACTATGCGATGGGCAACCTCAGCAAACGTGACTACGAGACCTATATGGATCTCTTCAATGTGATGGCCGCCACCGTCCGAAAGCCCGACCTGCTGATCTACCTCAAATCATCGGTGCCTCACCTCGTGGCGCAGATCCAGAAACGTGGCCGCGACTACGAGCAGACCATGAGCCTTGAATATCTCAGCGGCCTGAACGACCGTTACGACAAGTGGATCAATGAATATGACGGCAAGGTCCTGACCATCGAGACCGATGATCTCGACTTCGAGAACCGCCCTGAGGACTTCGCCTCCATCACCGACAGGATAGATGCCGAGCTCTACGGCCTTTTCCCGTTGGAGAAGTAGTCAGACACATTGCCCCCTCCTTGGCCACTTTGGTCACAAACCCTTTTCCCGGTCACTGAGCTTGCCTAAGTGACCGGACTCACCTTCACACCTCATTCTCCGAAAGCTGATAGAATGGCGGTCGGAGTGATAGCGGAGCCGTCGGAGGAGAAGGCTCCCATATTATAGGCTCCCCAGTCGCGGTCCGGCCTCTCATAGATGGATGGTCTCCATTTGCCGTCAACCTGAGGCTCCCAGTAGAACACTCCGGCACAGACGGACAAGGATTTCACGGAATTCATAAACTCGGTCATGCACAGTGTTGAGACAGCAAGGTCAGATGCGGTGTTCTTCACACCTACCTCACAGACCATCACCCGGCAGCCGTACTTGGCGGCCAATGACTTGATGTTCAGGATGGCGGAGGAATTCATCGCCTTCCAAGTCATGCTAGGATTGGTCATAGGGTAGTGCGAAAGGCCGATCATGTCGAACTTGCCGCCAGAGGCTTTGAACTTGTCAAAGAACCAGGTGTTGTCCTGGTAGGCGTTGTCGATGTGAATGATCACCTTGGCGGCAGGAAAAACCGACTTGACGGCATCGTAGCCTGCGTTTGACAGGGCGGCATAGTTGGACCATCCTCCGGAGATCTCGCCTTTGTCGTTGTAAAGCCGTCCGGTTTCCCAAAGCATACCCGGTCGGGTCTCGTTGCCGACCTGTACCCATAGCGGAGACACCCCCGCGGACTTCAACGCAGTCAGAACATTCCTGGTGTGCTCAGCGACCTTGGCGCAAAGACCATTCAGATCCAGACCGGCCCACTCGGAAGGAGTATTCTGACGGCTAGGATCAGCGAAGAAGTCACTATAGTGGAAGTCAATCATGACCGCCATCCCGGCCTTGGCGGCCCGTTTCGCCATCCTGACGACATCTTCCTTGCCGCTCCATCCGTTCGGATCCTCCGGCCTCACCCAGACGCGAAGACGTATGGCGTTGATCCCGGCGGCCTTAAGCACCGGATAAAGCCCGGCATTGCTCTTGGAGTCCTTGAAAGCCGTTCCGCCTATCCGGGAAGGATTGTGGGTCATGTCATACTCCATTTCCGAAGCCCAGCTGACATCCGCACCACGTACGAACGCCACTTCGTCCACAGAAGGCTCATCCGGTTCGTCTTTCTGATCGCCTCCGGAGCCACCGCAGCCGACAAACAAGGAGGAAACCGCAAATGCCAATGCTGCCAATGTAGCAAAATGTGAATATAATGTACTCATACAGCGTAACGTCCTTCAAAAGATCCGGTGACCGGCTTCATCCTTGTCATGCCGCTGGAAATAAGCCTCAGCAGTCTCCTGAAGTCCCGAAAGGTTGACTTCAAGGCCGTTCTGGAGCGCAATCGGATAGCGGTCGTCGCGGTTACTACGGTCGCTGAGCTTGTAGAAGCGACACTATGCGGGTTCGGGTCGGCGGTCACTTCGGCAGGCTCAGTGACCGCGGATTCAGAGACCGCTGCCGATCCGGCGGCCGGTGTCGGAATCCGTTTGCTGAACGGGTAATAGTCGCTGGCCTCGATGACGGTGCCGGTGTCGCCGTCGACGACGGCGCGGACACTGCCGTGAGTGAGAGTCAATATTATATATTTCATTAATCTGGGTTAATAATCTAAGGCATTGATATCAAATTGTCCTGACGTTTTTTATTTTGAGAGATATGAGTCGGCCAGCCAGCCGGGACTTCCTTCAAGGTCGGGATGGTCATCGATTCTGAGCAGCTTGCCCTGCTCGTCAAAATAGAACCAGCGTCCGGAAAGCATCCCCTTGCAGTACCATCCGATCGAGAGGAGCGTGCCTGTCTTTCGAGAGTATGAGCGGAATATTCCGTCCACGACACCGTCCTTGTAGTAGACCTCCCTGTAGCCGTCATCCTCCAGCCACAGCCCCTGACGGCGGCCGCAGGAGTCCAGATTGTTCAAGTCCCAACCTTTCCATTTATAATCATATAAATCGACATCTGATTCAGTACCGTCTTCCTTGAAATATCGTACCCAAAGTTCCTCTCCGTCCCATAATGGGTCCTCATCATAATCGATTTCCTCTATTGACGAGATTGTCCCATTCCTGAAAAAGGATAATAATATGCACCTGTATTTGTATACATTAGAATTTGGAATTCTTCCTGCAAGTTTGCGGTATTCTTTGTTTGGTCGAAAATTCAAGCAGGTGAAATCCAGTGGGCGTTTATAGTCAAAATGATAGTAGGTATCGCAACGATTATTTTCTTTATTATGGACAAGGCACATCAAAGTTCCTGTCAGGCGTGAGTACTTCTTAAAAACGACCTCATTTCCATCCTCACTATATTCGTATTCATAATAAAAAGTCCCGGTTTCTTTCCACATCCCCATCTTCTGTCCATTTCGGTTGATTCGGTTGAAGCCCGGCCAGATGGTCGTGTCCTTTATGATGGAGATTTTGGAAAGAGAGTCCAGCTCTGTCATTCTCTTAGATGATCCATCGTCAAGCGTCGCTGGGTCGCCTTTCTTATTATCTGCGCATCCCAGCGCGGCAAGCAGAATGCCAAGAATTATCGTCAATCGTTTCATTGTATGATATGCTAATACTTTCTTTTTCATCTTTTTATGGATATGTGAATGGGTGGCGGGAGAAGGTATTTTACCGGGGTGCTGACGCTTCTGGACACCGAGACGCTGACTATGTTGTTGCGCTGGGACTTGTTGGCGAAATGCCCGATGAATGAGCTCCATTCCGTACGTGAGATTAGCAGGCATCCTTGAGATACGTAGATTCCAGTATTCTTTCCCCCTGTCAAATCTCCCTTGCCCGCTTTGTGAATGTTGATTCCTTGGGCGTATGTCCGCCCGTCACTAAAGGCTGGATTCTCATTGTCCAAGTCGATCCTGTTGGCATAGAAATTCTCGGTCCCGATTTCAGAGAGCCTAAGTGCATCATAAGATCCCTTGTGTTTCCCGACCTTTGCCTCATAAAGGCCCTCCGGTACAGTCGGGAACTTGTCGAGGTCTGCGGGATAGGTGCTTGCGTTGTATGCCATAATGGAGCCGTCGGCAAGATATACAAAGGCTGTTGATGTTCCGATATTATATTTGGAATCCTTGTCGAACGATCCTTGCGTTCCTGTAGCCGTGAAGAATATCGCCTGCTCGTAGTATCCGTCTTTCAGATGTCCGTTCTCATAAGCGTCGTCATTGCTGATCCATTCATATCCTACGTACTCGCCGTTATAATAGAGCGGCTTCCACGCCAATCCGTTAGGATCCACTATGTTGACCGGATTTGCCGAACAGTAGGCATACGGACTGACGGCGTAGTACTTCTCCGCGAGTGGGTCTTGCGCGGTCCATCGGGCGGTGAGCGGGTCGTACATCCTCGCCCCGAAGTCGAGTAGCGGGATGGAGGCGGAGAGGAAGGACTGGGACTCCTTGCCGGAGAAGAGCCAGCGGTTGGGGAAGGTGGGTGCGGTTGCTACGGTCGCTGAGCCTGTCGAAGCGACCGTGGCTTCGAGGGACTCGGTCACTTCGGCAGGCTCAGTGACCGATAGCGCCTCAGTGACTGTCGGAATCCGTTTGCCGAACGGGTAGTAGTCGTTGGCCTCGAGGACGGTGCCGGTGTCGCCGTCGACGACGGCGCGGACGCTGCCGAGGTGGTCGGAGACATCGTCAGCCGAGCAGAATCCAAAAAATTCCGCAAGAGTGAAAGTCCGTGTCAATCCTTTCATATTCAATGTTAAGAATGCGGCCATAGTCAAAGATAGCGCTTAGAATGGTATTATAAAAAAATAAGCGTGTAGAAGCGTGAGAACACATCACGTCGGCATACCTTCAGGCATCTTGTATGTTCCGACTCTGTTAATCGTTTGTAAGTTAATACGGTGGCGACTACTTCATATTTCATTCTCTTTGATCAAGCCCCGTTTAAACGCCGTCTTAATCCAGCCTATTTTGCCTTGTTTTACTCTTATCGGGTTCAGTTTCATAATTGACTCTCTCGTCGCTCCGTCATAAAAAAATAGCGAGAAAGAAGGACGATCGTAACCTAAACCAAACCGAAAGAGCCGTCTGGGACGGACCTCGTTGTCCACAGGATTAAGCAACAATATGTCAAGCGACTCGCTGTGCACCTTCTTGATAGTGTCAAACGACCATTCAATACCAATGCGGCCAAAGCGACCGGGGATGTTCTGGAAACCAATCGCAGGGCGCTTCCCGCTCAACAAATCGCTGGTATAGCCAAGGTCGGTCAGGTCTGCTCGTATTATCATAAAGCGTTCACCATCATCGAGGTGGCACTTTATCCAGTTGGCTGATAAGCCCTTGTCAGAACCATCACCCTTGCTGAAGAACACATAACGGTTCTCAGAGATCCACGAAGCGCATACACTTATGTGTAAGTCACAAGACTGGACATAATACATTTCCTCATAGCCACCATCGCCAAGGAACAACGCCAATGTGGCGGCTGTGAAACTGATCAGTTTGATTTTCTTGTTTTTTCTCATTGTGCTGCCGTCATTGATTGATCAGTGAATCTCAATAGTTTAGACAACATATTGCCCAATTGTGTGGTTCTATGTTCCTCAACGGGTTCCAGATACTCGCCGTACACATCGCCGTCATACCACACAAAGGCCGACTGGAGTTGATTGCTGACATAAACCTGCACCTTGCAAGAATCCAAATAGTCTTTGAATCCTAGTCTGTAAATGCGATTGTTCCATACGTCATAATTATTATCTTGCCTTGCGGACGCTAATGAAATAAGACCGTCGGTCTGTTCCGGATGGATATAACAGGTCTTCTCAAAAAATAACATCTGGAACGGCAAATATGATGTTCTGCCTATACCACCCTTCCTTATCCGCAACAGGTCGTGGCTGTTTGACATAGCGGAATCACTTTGCCTAAGGAGTACGTTAGCGCAAGGGTCCTTCTGATCGTAGTTTATTTCCAGATAGGTGTCGACACCCGCCAGATAATAAACGGCATCGTATTTGACGGTCTGACTCAACTTGTCGTATACGCTCCAATAGGCATTTTCCAATATGATGACGACAAGTAATGCGGCAAAGCAAAACCATATAGGTTTGAACACATAACGCAACATATTCTAACGATCGTATAAATACCAGTTTAACCTACGCTTGTTCTTATATTCAAGATAGCCCTTTGTCCAACCGTGATACTCCGGTACTCTTGTCGATAGCCCTTCTCTTTTGGGGACAGACTTCAAGTTCCCATTACCGTTTAGCCAGACATTTATATTAGACAATATCTGGTAACCGTCAAATGCGGCTCTGGCGGCCAACCATCCTATACCGTTAGTTCCGGCGACATAACCGGCGGCGATATTACCGATGTCGCGCGCTGACGCATAGATGGCTTGTCCATTGCTCTCTTTCCCTATAGGCATACCACGATAAGGGGCTCTTTTTGTTCCGGATGCGGGTATGTCCTCTCCATTGGTGACTTTAAAGTCATATTTCCGTCCATTTCTGGCGTTTAGCATATAATCAATTAATTCCGGTTGTGATTTGTCATAAAACATTTGTAGAAAGTCGCTACCGCTTGCGTCATTGGGATTAATCACGCTTCCAACAGCCCAGGTTCCTTCTCCATCTGTGTTAAAGAATGAATACGGAGAGACGGTTTTTCCTATTGACTCACCTCTTTGTCTATGGCCATTTTCATCCACGAAAGTCATATAAACATTAAGGTCATTGTCAAACGCATTACCTCCTTCAATAACGACATATGTGCCATCATCGGCAAGTTTTACCCAAGTGCTTTCGCCATTAGGGTCGATGAATGTGATGGGATTCCCAAGACAGTAGGCATACGGACTGACGGCGTAGTACTTCTCCGCGAGTGGGTCCTGCGCGGTCCAGCGAGCGGTGATCGGGTCGTACATCCTTGCTCCGAAGTCGAGGAGCGGGATGGAGGCGGAGAGGAAGGACTGGGACTCCTTGCCGGAGAAGAGCCAGCGGTTTTGGGAGGTCGCTGAGCCTGTTGCGGTCGCTGAACTTGTCGAAGCGACCGTGGCTTCGAGGGGGTCGGCCGTTTCGAGGGACTCGGTCACTTCGACCGGTTGGTGAGCTTGTCGAACCACAGTGACCGGAACCGCCCCGGAGACTGGTAATGGAATCCGTTTGCCGAACGTGTAGTAGTCGTTTGCCTCGATGACGGCGCGGACGCTGCCGTGAGTGAAAGTCAATATTATATATTTCATTAATCTGGGCTAATAATCTAACGTTAACGTCAAATTGTCCTGACATTTTTTATTTTGAGAGATATGAGTTGGCCAGCCAGACTGGACTTCCTTCAAGGTCGGGATGGTCATCGATTCTGAGCAGCTTGCCCTGCTCGTCAAAATAGAACCAGCGTCCGGAAAGCATCCCCTTGCAGTACCATCCGATCGAGAGGAGCGTGCCTGTCTTTCGAGAGTATGAGCGGAATATTCCGTCCACGACACCGTCCTTGTAGTAGACCTCCCTGTAGCCGTCATCCTCCAGCCACAGCCCCTGACGGCGGCCGCAGGAGTCCGTCTGATTAATATCCAGTCTCCGTTCATCCCTATTCTGAGCGATCGCATATTCCATCATATCAATGTCGGATTCAGAGCCGTCTTTTCTAAAATATTTTGTCCATATTGTTTCCCCATCAATCTCTGGATCTTCGTTATACTTTTCTTCCTGAAGCTGTGAGAGGGCTCCATTTCGAAAATAAACAGCGATTCTACATCTGTATTTATAAATTAAGCAATTATTACTATTGTCATTGTCGCAAGGCTCTTTGATAATTCGGAAGTCCGAGAACACCGCTTCAAGATGGCGATAATCCTCGAAGGAATAGATTACTTCGTCAAAACTCTTTGATTTTATTACACAAAACCCAATCAGAGAGCCAGTTAGCCGTGAATATTCTTTGCGGATGATAATTTTTCTTACTTCGCTATACTCTATTTCAGTGTAAAAATTATCAACCTCTTTCCACATCCCCATCCTCTGTCCATTCCGGTTGACCCGGTTGAAGCCCGGCCAGACGGTCGTGTCCTTTATGATGGAGATTCTGGAAAGAGAGTCCAACTCTGTCATTCTCTTAGACGATCCATTGTCAAGCATCGCCGGGCCGTCTTTCTTATTATCTGCGCATCCCAGGGCGGCAAGCAGAATACCAAGAATTATCGTCAACTGTTTCATAATGTAATATTTATTTCGCTGGTCATCTTTTTATGGATATGTGAATGGTTCGTGGGATAAGATATCTTGGCATTCTTCACTTATAGTTTATAACCAGCCCGTTTATTATTGTGTACCACTGTGTCCAGACACACCATATTCTTTTCATTACTGAATTCCAAACGCAAACTGTCCCCATTTATAATGTATGACTTTAGATATGGAACGATGCCGCCTGTCACATCCAACGCATAACTTTTTCTCTTCTCATATAATTCAAGAGACAGACCCTGCAAAAACACACTGTCCAAAATGGAATCCAGGGAAATATCCACATTGCTGTTTACGGCAATTATGGTTTTGTTGACATACTTGGCCCCTACTACGGTCTCGTTATAGATCCAAGCCCCAGTACCAACGTTGATCGGAGCTGATATCTCGTGCCTGCCTGCGAAAATAACGTTCGTGTCCTTATTATCGACCCAAAAGGATATTGTCACAACATCTTTTCTATGAGACGTGTCCTCGCTGTTACGATACACTCCAGGCTTCAGGCACACCATAAAAACATCGCTGGTGTCAACCAGTTTCAAAAAGTTCTCCAACGAGTCTTGAAGCCTGTCGGAAATGAACACCCTCTCTACTGACGAACTGTCCTTCCTGTCAGTCTCCTGCTCCGTCTCCGTCCTGCGTGCGGGATTGCAGCACATCTGGGCGTACAGAATCGCTGTAAGTATAATTATCAACTTTTTCATTTGTGCTATTTTTTGTTTAATGTTCCGAAATAGAAGCCCTTGTGGTTTTTAATATTTCTTATGAAAGACGCATTGTAGTATCCGACTTTATACAATCTTCTTGAAACAGGAAAATAGACGTAATTGATCCGGGCTTTGCTTCCGTACTTATCGATCTCCTGTTTGGCGTGAGTTTGATCTGTGTTATAGAAAGCACTTCCGTATCCCATAGAATTAATCTCATCTGCCATATCTTGCCAAGTACCTGGATGTGAATGAACTGTAGCGTTGGGCATTGCGCCGACATAATCCTCCCACGAAGCCGCGTTGTCTGTTTTGTGACCTGTGCCAATGGTGTAGGAGTCTCCGTTGCGGTGGATCACCCATTCGACCTTAGTGTTATCCGAAGCGAATTTGAACACCTTGAACATATCGTTGATTCCAGTCTTGGATGAATGGCTGCTGACCTCGGTCCCGCCATCTGTCTTGACCTCAGTCTTTGTAAGGTCATCCAGAATACTTCTGTCTGAGACTGTCACATAATCCTCGGAGAGATTCCCGTCATTGTCCACATAATAAAGGCAGTGAGTGTCGCTTTGCTCCTTCCACACGACGTTTCCAAACGCATCCACTGTCCATACATCAGTCCCGTTAGGATCAAACAGAGATATCGGATTCCCAATGCAGTATGCGTACGGGCTGACGGCGTAGTACTTCTCCGCGAGTGGGTCCTGCGCGGTCCATCGGGCGGTGAGCGGGTCGTACATCCTCGCCCCGAAGTCGAGGAGCGGGATGGCGGCGGAGAGGAAGGACTGGGACTCCTTGCCGGAGAAGAGCCAGCGGTTTTGGGAGGTCGCTGAGCCTGTTGCGGTCGCTGAGCTTGTCGAAGCGACCGTGGCTTCGAGGGACTCGGTCACTTCGACAGGCTCAGTGACCGATAGTGTCCCAGTGACCGTGGATTCCGTTCCAGGTGACGGGATCCGCTTGCCGAACGGGTAATAGTCGCTGGCCTCGATGACGGAGCCGGTGTCGCCGTCGACGACGGTGCGGACACTGCCGAGGTGGTCGGAGACATCGTCAGCCGGGCAGAATCCAAAAGTTTCCGCAAGAGTGAAAGTGCGTGTCAATCCTGTCATATTCAATGTTGGCAATGTGGCCAAACCTAAAGATAACGGTTAGAATGGAAAAAACAAAAAACATACGTGTTGCAGACTATGGTCACTTAAACCGCCTCTTGTCGTTGTTTTTTGCTGTCTCTGCTATTGTCCTCTTAATCCTGTCCAGTCATCCGTTGACGTTATGGTGTGGTTATCGCGGCTTATGTTGACAACATAGAAGTTAGGATGATCATTGTCATAGGCCTGAGATTTTATGAACACTGTTATAGTCTGTTTATCTCCATTGCTTGTCATTCTTGGCAAGTAATGTGATGGTAATCAATATAATGTTAATCAAAACATACAATGCAAATTCTTTCAAAGTAGTAATTGTTCCTTTTAAGTAATTGGATGCTACATCTAATGTGACAGAATCAAATCCGGGGCGAGTCAGTTCCGACATTTCATTCTTATAACTCAAAGCTGTGATTGCGATAACCGATAATAATTGTAATAGAACCATCACTGACAATACTGTCCAAGTTATGTTAATCAATCTGTTATTGCGTTTTTTTCAAAGAGTACTACTATTAGGATAATATTGACTACAACATATATGGCGAACTCTGTCAAAACTTCGATCCTGAATTTAAAATACTTCTCTGCCGTTTCGATATAAACCGTGTCTGTTGTGTCGAGTAATTCGTTTATTTCGTATTTCAGACTTATCTCTGTGTTTATCACCATTAGGGAAATCAACATCAACACTATTAGGGATAACGTAACCCATGTGATTCCAATCCATTTACACATATCATTTGCTTAACCTATTATTCAAATCACTGCTGTCCGGAGACTGCTGTGGCACCGGAGACTAGTAAAGGGATCCGCTTGCCGAACGGGTAGTAGTCGCTGGCCTCGATGACGGTGCCGGTGTCGCCGTCGACGACGGCGCGGACGCTGCCGAGGTGGTCGCGGAGGTGGATCAGGGATCTGTAGGAGACAGAGCCGTCGGCGGCTGTCCAGCGGACTATCCTGCCGGCGGAGGTCAGGGCGCAGTCGAGGGTCAGGATCGGAGATCCTGACTGGCCAGCGGTCTGGGTGTAGACCAGGGAGCCTCTGTACTGGAGGCCGTTCCCGGTGCCGTCTACCGAGCAGATCTTCGTGCCGTCTGCGAGATGCCCATACTCCGCGAGGGTGGCGTCTCCGGAGGAGACCCGGCTTGTCAGGTTCAGGTCATAAGAAAAGGCATTCTCGCTGAATGCGTTGGTATGGTATATCATAATAAACATCTATTGATATCTAATACTACAGAAGGACCTCCTGTCACTTCAATTCATAGTTAATTGAATATATCTAATAAAACTATGTGGAATTCAATGTCCATTGAACCGTATCGTTAGTTTTATCTATCACCAAGAAATAATCCATCTTATAGCCGTCTCATTCTCTGAGTTTTTGAAAGAGATTTTTATAATTAACTGCTTCATAATAAGCTAATCAAACCAGTCTGATTTGTTTGTTTGCAAATATATTCCTGGAACAAATTGTTGATCGACCCGCTTGAGCAGAAGAATGTAGTAATAATAACTGTCCACTTCGTCCGAAACGCTGTAACGCTCTGTCAAAGATTTGATATCCGCACGTCGTACATAGTTGACTATTTTGCGGACACCGGTCAAGGAGTCGGTTTCTTCTTTTCCGAGAAACTCTTGAGAGTTCTTGTGTCCTGTAGAATGAAAACTCCAGACCGTGCTTTTATCGGACGAACATTGCACATAAAGGGACTCACCTTTTATGCTCTTGTCTTTTCCTACGAGTTCTATGAACATTAATGAGTCGCTATCGCAGATTACATTGTCAGGAATCGTGGCTATAGCGAATCTCCTCAGATCAGCCATCCTTCTCAGCGATGATTTACTTAGTCCGAGTCTTTTTGAATATTCACTTTTGGCTAATGAGGATGAGGTACGTGACAGTTCTTCAACTCTAGCGTTTCTATTCTTTGCCTCCATTTTAACAGGCGTGCGGCAAATGACTAAAGGAACTGAATATGAATATCCTTTCCGTAGGTTTGCTTTTTGGGAATATTCTAAAAAGGAATGATACAAGATAGGCACATATTCAAGTAAAACTTCATTGCTCACGATCCGGGAGGCTTTTTTTGATGGCCAGCAGAAGGTCTCTTTGCTCCCATCTTGATATGAGAATATTTTGGTTATTGCTATTCCTTGATATTCTGGTTCGTCTGTGGTCGGAAGCTTGATGTCGCATCTGACTACCACGCTGTCGCAACGGATCGCTGACGAGAAGAACCGTGGAGTGTAATAATCCAAGGCGCTTGCCGCGAAAGTCTGTAAGAAAATGAAAATTGAAATTAAATATGTCCTCATTTTGGATAGTATTTCATTAATAGATATTTGCCTTGATTCTGCTTTATTATAGGGAATTTATCATAAAGTCCAGTAAGGTTCACTCGGGCACCTTTCTTGAAATTGCTGACCGCAATCTTAAAATTTTCTTTATAGTTGTCTTTGCCATTCGCCAAATTTAAAAATGCCTGTTGATATTTCTGTCCTTCTATATTTGAGTTCCCATCTCCCGAAGGCGAATTTTGATAAATTGTGTCCAACGAACTATGGTAATTGTCTAAAACTTTATAACCGAACACGTATGCCTCTACCTCGTTAAAAATAGATGCGCCTCCTTGCCCGTTCACCTGTTGAAGGCCATGAAAAAGTTCGTGAGATAATGACTCTACGCTAAGCGATTGCTCGTAGGATTGAGATAATACCGAACCTGCATAAATAGTGCCTCCACCTTGTTTATTGCCTACAAATTGATAATTATTACCTTTTCCTATTTCATTGACTATAGAAATCTGTTCAGATGCGGAAATTAAACAATCCATAGCGTCTTTGCCTCCATTAATGTAGATGGAGTTGAGATAGTCGATTATTTTAGTAGCAAAGGAATCTCCATTGTTATATTGCATATTAGGTTCATAATTTAAGTGGATTATGTTGTTTTGGTCATCTATTGTAAAAATGGTGATTGTTTTTCCATTCGGATCCAGATATACAATCGGATTCCCAAGACAGTATGCGTACGGGCTGACGGCGTAGTACTTCTCCGCGAGTGGGTCCTGCGCGGTCCATCGGGCGGTGAGCGGGTCGTACATCCTCGCCCCGAAGTCGAGGAGCGGGATGGATGCGGAGAGGAAGGACTGGGACTCCTTGCCGGAGAAGTGCCGGCGGTTGGGGGAGGTGGGAGCGGTCGTTGAACTTGTCGAAGCGACACTATGCGGGTTCGGATTGGAGGTCACTTCGACAGGCTCAGTGACCGATAGCGCCTCAGTGACTGTTGGAATCCGTTTGCCGAACGGGTAGTAGTCGTTGGCCTCGATGACGGTGCCGGTGTCGCCGTCGACGACGGCGCGGACGCTGCCGAGGTGGTCGCGGAGGTGGATCAGGGATCTGTAGGAGACAGAGCCGTCGGCGGCTGTCCAGCGGACTATCCTGCCGGCGGAGGTCAGGGCGCAGTCGAGGGTCAGGATCGGAGATCCTGACTGGCCAGCGGTCTGGGTGTAGACCAGGGAGCCTCTGTACTGGAGGCCGTTCCCGGTGCCGTCTACCGAGCAGATCTTCGTGCCGTCTGCGAGATGCCCATACTCCGCGAGGGTGGCGTCTCCGGAGGAGACCCGGCTTGTCAGGTTCAGGTCATAAGAAAAGGCATTCTCGCTGAAGGCGTTAATATAATAAACTTCTATTGACATATAATACTACCGAAAGACTTCCTTTATATTTTTAACAGTATCTAAATATTCAACCTTTTTCTCGTTAGTGAATACCAATTCCAGATTGTCACCATTGTAAATATATTCCTTGAAAAAAGGAAAAACATTTCCACAATAGACCGGCGATCTCAAACTTGTTGACCAGTATAGTTCCAAATCCAAACTGCTCAAAAACAGACTGTCAAATACAGAGTCAACTGCGATGTTGCCATAGGAATTGACAGCAATAATTGTATTGTTGACACTCTTTGCGCCTGCAGCGATAAATTCTATAAATACCTTTCGCATTTTGATGCTTGCGGGAAAACCGACAAAGCCGTCAATTGCTCCATAAAAATTCACAGTTGTGTCACTGTCGTTTGTGAAACAGCATAATGTGACCACCTTGTAAAAATGATCCGATTCTATGTGACGAATGTATTTTCCGGGGGCCTTAGAAATAATACAATAATCGGTTGTGTCAACCAGTTTTAAAAAGTTCTCCAACGAGTCTTGAAGCCTGTCAGAAATGAACACCCTCTCTACTGACGAACTGTCCTTTCCGTCCGTCTCCTGCTCCGCCACCGTCCTGCGTGCGGGATTGCAGCACATCTGACAACTTACCACTACCAATAGTAGTAAATAAATTGATTCTTTCATCTTATTACTTTTTATTTAATACCCCGAAATAAAAACTTTTATAACTCACGACATTCTTAATAAAAAAAGCATTGTTATATCCAACCTTATACAATCTGCCCGAGTTCGGAAAATACACATAATTTTTTCTTGCCGCAATCCCATATTTCTTGACATCCAACTTAAAATTATTTTGGTCATTATTACGTACGGTGGCCCCGTATCCCATAGAATACGTTTCTTCACTAACAATCGCATTAATTCCTGGATGTGAATGAACTGTAGCGTTGGGCATTGCGCCGACATAATCCTCCCACGAAGCCGCGTTGTCTGTTTTGTGACCTGTGCCAATGGTGTAGGAGTCTCCGTTGCGGTGGATCACCCATTCGACCTTAGTGTTATCCGAAGCGAATTTGAACACCTTGAACATATCGTTGATTCCAGTCTTGGATGAATGGCTGCTGACCTCGGTCCCGCCATCTGTCTTGACCTCAGTCTTTGTAAGGTCATCCAGAATACTTCTGTCTGAGACTGTCACATAATCCTCGGAGAGATTCCCGTCATTGTCCACATAATAAAGGCAGTGAGTGTCGCTTTGCTCCTTCCACACGACGTTTCCAAACGCATCCACTGTCCATACATCAGTCCCGTTAGGATCAAACAGAGAAATCGGATTCCCAAGACAGTATGCATACGGACTGACGGCGTAGTACTTCTCCGCGAGTGGGTCCTGCGCGGTCCAGCGAGCGGTGATCGGGTCGTACATCCTTGCTCCGAAGTCGAGGAGCGGGATGGAGGCGGAGAGGAAGGACTGGGACTCCTTGCCGGAGAAGTGCCAGCGGTTTTGGGAGGTGGGTGCGACAGGCTCAGTGACCGGTGTCGGAATCCGCTTGCCGAACGGGTAATAGTCGCTGGCCTCGATGACGGTGCCGGTGTCGCCGTCGACGACGGCGCGGACGCTGCCGAGGTGGTCGCGGAGGTGGATCAGGGATCTGTAGGAGACAGAGCCGTCGGCGGCTGTCCAGCGGACTATCCTGCCGGCGGAGGTCAGGGCGCAGTCGAGGGTCAGGATCGGAGATCCTGACTGGCCAGCGGTCTGGGTGTAGACCAGGGAGCCTCTGTACTGGAGGCCGTTCCCGGTGCCGTCTACCGAGCGGATCTTCGTGCCGTCTGCGAGATGCCCGTACTCCGCGAGGGTGGTGTCTCCGGAGGAGACCCGGCTTGTCAGGTTGAGGTCGTCGTACTCTATGTCGAGGCCGGACAGTCCGTCCCGTGTCAGATTGCCGTTGGTGTCGTGGGTGTATGATCCCCCGCCGCCGGACGAGCCGGAGTTGCTGACGCCGGCAAGTATATTGCCGTTGTAGGAATATGCCAGCGCCTCCTCCGGGACTGCCGTGTCCGCCCCGTACCGGGTGAGCGACAGGATGTTGCCGTTCCGGTCATAGGTGACGGCTCTCTCGCTGAAGGCGTTGGTGGACGCGCCTCCCGCGAATCTCCTTGCGTCCGTCAGGCGTCCTACTCCGTCGTAGGACAGTGACCAGGCCGCCGCCTCCGATCCCGCCCCGCGGCTCCATTCCCACTCCGAGATGTTCCCGTTATACCTCGGTGTCGCTCCGAGTACCGGCTCCTGCCGCCTCAGCGACATACTGAACACATCCGAGGAAAGCCCGGTCAGCTGGTCGCGGATGTCGTAGGACAATGACTCCGACAATGAGTGCGGGCCGTCACCCGTACCGTATGAGCGTCCTGTCAGCCTGCCGATGCCGTCGTAGCTATAGGCCACCGTCTGTGACCTGCCGTTCAGGTACGAGGTCTCCGAGACAAGCCTCTCCTGGGAGTCGTAGAGCCGGGAGGTGACGAGGGAGTCCGCGCGTCCGTCAGGAAGTTCTACCGTCTCCCTCGTCCTCAGCGGTTTGCCGGTGAACGTGAGGGACTGGTGGACGTGCCGCCGCCCGCTGAGCGCCTCCAGATGGTGGCTCTGGATCTGGCGGCCTCTGCGGTCATAGTAGAAGGCGGAGACCGTCACGGATTCCGGATCGGTGACCGAGCGGACGGTCGAGCCGGTCTGTAGTCCCTTGTGCCAGTCGCTTTCGGTGACGGGGACGCCGTAGGCTGACAGCGTGTCCGGAGACAACGCAAGCCTGTCGGCGTCGGACAGCTGGAGGTTCTCCAGAAACGAGTGGTCATCGTAATAATTGACGGACAAAGGAACGCCGACCGCCGGAGTCTGGATATTGACCGAATACCCGCCCAATGACGCGGTTCCGGTGTATGTGGCGATGACGGTCATCCCGTCCGTGTCAGGTGTCAGGGATGACGGCCAGATCCCGCTCACGGCCTCCCGGCCGAGGGCGTCCCTGAAGGAGAACATCCACTCGCCTCTTTCCCTCATCCTCCCGTCCTGAGAGAACACCGGTGAGTCCCCTTTGTCATACTTGTAAAGGACGGACGAGCGGCCCGGCAGCTTCTTGGAGGAGCATCTCCCCTTGTCGTCATACTTATAGACGTAGGCCAGTCCGGCGATCTGGGCGGACGAATCGCCGAACGTCCCGTCCGAGGATGTCGCCGCGGTGGCCTCCGGGGTCAGGACATAGCGTGTCAGGCCGAGGTCGTCATAGACATAATGGGTGTCAAGGCGCAGGTCTCCGTCGAGCCGCCTTTCCAGAACCTTGCGTCCGAGCCTGTCAGTGAATGACAGCGTGACATCCCCGTCCTCGTCGGTGGTCTTCACGATCGACAGGCTTCCGGACGGAAAGACTCCGGAGCGGATCAGGGAGGTGTCGGAGGACACAAGGTAGAGGCCGCAGGAGAGGGCGCCGGTGGCCTCGTTCACAAGGTACTCGGTGCGGACGGACTTGCCCCTCGTGTGCCAGGGTGAGCCGGGACCGTACTTCTCCACGGGACGGTCAAGCGGGGAGTCCTCGTAGAGGGTTTTGGAGAAGGTGTAGACCTCCCAGTTGTAGAACTTGAGGAGTTCGGGGTGGACGGAGGCGAAGGAGGCGTATGCCCCCGAGGATGTCTGCGTCGGGACGGGACGGTAGACGCTGTACGGCCTTCCGAAGGAGTCATATTCATTTAGGGTGACTATGTCCTTCCCGTCCGGAGAGGCGGCCTTCCGGACCGTCTCGATCGGCCTGCCGAGTCTGTCGTGGTAGGTGTTGGTCTCGATGAAGGCCGTCCCTTCGCCGCTCAGGTAGTCCCTCGCCCGGATCCGGTTGCCTCCGGCGGACGCGCCGTAGCTGTAGGAATATGTCGACACGGTGTCTCTGCCTGGGGTACTCCTGACGCCGATGAGCGAGAGCCTGCCGAGTCCGTCGTAGTCATAGTCGGTGATCCTGCCTGACGGGTCTTTCACGTAGGTGAGCCCTGCGAGAGGCTTGTACAGATAGGAGGAGATGAGTGTCTCAGGAATATGCCGACATTTAAGCCTGAACTTGAATAACTGTTTCCGAATCTCTCGTTCGTCCACACCGTTCAGGGCGGCGGTGTCAACCTTGTCCTTGACGCCGTCCCATCCGATGCCGGAGACCTCGGCCACAGGGTAATACCCGTTGTAGCCCCACAGGTAGGTCGTCTTCCTGCTGTCGGCGTCCACGACCTCCAGCGGGTTTCCCCTGCGGTCATATTCATTGAGAAGGATCCTGCGTTCGCTGGAGATGTCACCCTTGATGATGAGGGATTGTGCTGAAGGCGCGAGGAATGAGCCCGAGGCGCAGGGGTGTGAGGAGTAGGACGTGGTGAGCGTCGTAAGGAGGTTTGCGGGATCGACGGAGTTCTTGTAGACCCTCGTCTCGACGGGGATCCCCGTCATTCCGGATGACACCATCTCCGGATAGGTTCCGCCGGTCTTGTCCTGCGGGTACGAGTAGACGGTCACTCTCCTGTCCAGACCTGGAAGTCCGATGTCCTCGGTCTTTGTGGCCACGTTGCCGCGCGCGTCGTGGGTGAACGATGTGGTCTTGGTCAGCGTGCCGTTGGTCTCAACGGCCTTCTCCGTCACGGACGACAGCAGCCGCCGTCCCTGGCTCAGGGTGGTGGTGAGGCTCCGTATCTCCTTGTATTGCTCCTGGACGTAGAACTCATCTATCCCATAGACCCTGCCGCTTTTGTAGACGTACGTCTGCTTTATCGCTGTGTCCTCCGCGCCGTAGTCCAGTTCGGTCGTGTGGCCGTTGGACTTTCTTCTGACTATCCGCGCCGATCCGTCGCCTTCTGTTGCGTAATCGGTCTCGGAGGTCTTCGCACCGTACATCCACTCGTTCTGTGTGTCGTGCACCAGATTTGTCCCCGGCGCTTTGATGGGGTGTGACGTGGAGACGTCGAAGGAATGTACCGTCTCGCCGATGGTGTGCCTCCCGGCGGCGTCGCTCGACCTGCTCTCGAAGACGTAGGGGTAGCTCACGCTCGATCCCTCGCTTGACAGCAGGTTGACCATAGAGTTGTCGGTCCACACTCTTTCTTTGTATGTACCCCAAGGGCTGGGGAGAGAACCACTAAATTCAGTACACGTTGTCTCTCTGTAATAGATTTCATTGGTGTCGGCGGGATAAGACGATGCCGCTGGAACGACGTTGAGTATGCCTCCGCCGTTGACCGTGGAGGTGTATGTGCTGTAGCGAAAATTGCGGTATAACGCCTTGCCGTCGCTCTCGATGTCGCGGATTTGCTTGATCCTGAGGCCTCCGGCCATTCTGGAGACGCCGTTGTCGTCAATGTAGCGGTGGGCCTCGTAGGTGAACTCCGTCCGTCCGCCTGTCGGATAGGTCACCGAGGAGAGGATGCCGGTCTGCATCGCCTCCTCGTTCGGTGTGCGGTCTCCTCCGGGGATGGTCAGCGTCACACTTTCACTGATTCGTGGAAAATTGTTGACGGTCGCCTCGGTTGTCACCGTCGGGACAAGGGTGTGGTTTTCCCTGCCGTTGTAGAAGCCCCATCTGTCGATGGACCGGGTGTTCCGCGGCATAAGGCCGCCCTTGTAGGAGAATGAATATGTCTCCGAATCCTTCCCGTCTGGAGACTCTATCCTGACGGACTCAAGCCTGAGCGAGAAGAAATCCCTCATATATGTCTGGTTGAACACTATCCTTCTGACCAGGGTTCCGGACACATCGCGGATCTCGATGGACTCAAGACCCTTGTTCGTGTCGGCGTTCATATTGAAAAGGACGCTTCCTCCGCTGAAGGTTATACTCCTGACGTGGGAGTTGTTCTGGATGATGTCCGTCTTTGAGGGCATCGGGAACGAGTAGCCCTGAGGGGATTTGACCACCGCCATATCCGCCTCGACGAGGCCGCCGCTTGCTTGGTCATAGCGGTACACCTTGCTGTCGTTGCTCTGGCAGGTGGACACATTGACAAGGGGGAATGTGTAGGTATTCTGTCCGGAATAGTCATCAAGGATCGTCAGGGCGTCGGCGTATCTGGAGCAGAACACCTCCGTCATATTCGAGCCGTACTCGAACGCCACCGTCCTGCCTGTCGCGGCGGAGCGGATCTCCCGGATCTTCCACGAGGTGGGGACCTCGAGGGCGGAGATTCCGAACTTATGCATTACATAGTCGTGGTTGGATCTTCCTCCGCCTCCGAAACTATAGGTCATTCCGGAATTGTCCGTTATGCGGAATCCGGTCATCGACTTGTTTCCTCCCAAGGGGATGACGGTGATGTCGTCACGGGGTATCGTGACGGGGGTTGTTGACCCATCGGTGTTCCGTCGGAGGTACAGTCTGCCTTGGCTTCCCGGAAGCGAGTAATGGAACTCGTCAAGCGCCACGTCCACACTCTGGGAGTAGATGGCGTCAAGCTGTTCGTATGACAGGGTGCCGCCGAGCGCCATATTCGGGTTGTAGTTTATCTCGTCGGCTACCCCGTTGATCGTCCTGGACAGGGACGGCCCCGTGGAGAGGCTCCATCCGTCGCCGAGCCAGTGGCCTGACCTCATATTCGGCTTCAGGCCGGAGGCGTGATAGTTCAGGGTTATCGGAATCCGGATGTCTCCGTCCACTATCTCGTAGAGCGGGATGCTTGTCTGTACCAGGCCGTTGCTCAGGTTCACTGGGTAGGTGATGTATTTCGTGAGTTCCGCGGCTTCCGGGGAAGGTGGGGTCACCTGAGGTCGCTCCAGCTCAGGTATCTGGGCGAAAGCCGGCGCTCCGGCGAAAAGCAGGAGGGTGATAACGGTCAGAATGCTTAGCTTCATGTTCACATGTTTTTGGGTGTTTCTTGGCGGCGATGGCGCTTACGGCTTCAATATACGAATTGTTTTGCTAATAATACACTCGAAGTGTCAAATATCTGCAATTGGAATGATGTGGCTTGGAAACTTGTGGTTTTGCAGGCGATTGCATTTTCGATCCGGTTACATTTCACGGCTTTTCACGCTGGTGCTAAGGCTATAAGGCGAAGCCTCCCTCTCGACCCAAGAATTTTTGTAACGTGAAAAATTCTGGTTGAGAGGGAGGCTTCGCCTGTGCTGGCGTTATTGTGTCTTGTGATGCTCCCTTCAGACTCAGTCACTTCGACAGGCTCAGTGACCGGGAACTCGGCGACCGGCAATGGGGCTACAGGCTTTCGATGTTCTTCTCGTTGAGGAGGTTCTTGCCATCGGCGGTGTAGGCGTACTCGATGCGGTCGGCGTAGTGCTTCTCGACCTTGCCGCGGACAATCTTCATCGTGCTGTTGACCAATCCGTTCTGCTCGGTGAACGGCTCAGGCAGCACAGCCACGGCGGCAGGAAGCCACCTCTCCGGGAACATTCCGCCGTGAGATCCGCCCTTCTTGTAAGAGTCGATCTCCTCCTGAATCTTCCTCAGCATCTCCTCCTTGCCCTCGCGTGAGGCTGGATCCAGACCCTTCGAGGAGACATATTCCTTGAGGGCATCCTTCGCCGGAACGATCAGGACGATCGTGTAAGGATCCTGGTTGTTGTGCAGGATGACCTGCTCGATGTACTTCGAGCCGTCGGTGAGCGAGTCCTCGAAACCTTCCGGGCTGTACTTCTCGCCGTCGGATGAGATCAGCAGGGACTTGAAGCGGCCAACTACGTAAAGATATTCAGAATCATACATGTAGCCCATGTCACCGGTGTGCAGCCACCCGTCGCGCAGAGCCTCCGCCGTCCCTTGAGGGTTCTTCCAGTAGCCAGCCATCACATTCTCGCCGCGGACCACAATCTCGCCCTTCGTGCGGAGCGGAACCTCCTTGCCGTTGTCGTCGCAGATCTTGATGTCAAGCGGCTTCACGACACGGCCCGAAGAGCCGAACATCGCATGGCCGGTCGAGTTGGCGGAGATGATAGGGGTCGCCTCGGACACGCCGTAGCCTTGGAACATAGGAATGCCGATGGCGCAGAAGTACCTCTGAAGCTCGATGTCCAGAAGCGCGCCGCCGCCCACGAAGAACTCCATCCTGCCGCCGAATCCCTCTCTGACTTTCTTGAATATGATCTTGTCGAACAAGGCCATCAGAGGCTTCTTCCACAGCTGGAGGAAACCGCCGCGGTTGTAGTACTCCTTGTTGTAGGAGATCGCGAGGTTGAGGGCGTAGTTGTAGAGCTTCTCGACCTTCGGCCCCTGCTTGTGGATCGTGGTCTCGACGTTCTTCTTGAAGTTGCGCGCCAGAGCGGGAACCGACAGCATCACGTGCGGACGGATCTCCTTGATCGCTATAGGAATATTCCTGAGCGTCGCCAGCGGATTGGCTCCGACAGGAACTGTGGCGATGCTGCTGCAGTAGGACATCATCGTGTAGAAGCCGGCCACGTGGGCGAAGCAGTGGTCCAGAGGCAGGATGATAAGCATCGTGGAGTCGGGTTTCACTCCGATCACCGAATGAGCCTGCTCCACGTTCGCCGTGTAGTTGCGGTGGGTCAGAAGAACACCCTTCGGGTCGGCTGTGGTGCCGGAAGTGTAGCTGATCGTGGCGTAGTCATCCGGCTGTACGGATTTGTAGCGTTCCTCGAACTCGGCCTTGTGGCCGAACAGGTAGCTGTCGCCGAGGGCCTGTACCCATTCCATCGAGACCTCCTTGGCGTTCGCCGCAGGGACATCGTCCAGCACGATGACCTTCTCCACGCAGTCCAGCTGGGAGATTATCCTGCGGATCTTAGGGAGTTGCTGGCCGGAAACGATCACGAACCTGGACTCGGAATGCTGGATCCTGAAAGTCAGGTCGTTGCTTTCCTCAAGCTTGATGGAGAGCGGGACGCTCACGCCGCCGGCGTAGAGGATTCCCAACTCGGAAAGGATCCACATGTTCCTTCCCTCTGAAAGGAGAGAGACCCTCTCGCCCTTGTTGAGTCCCATGGCCATCAGACCGGCCGCGATGCGGTAGCCTTCCTTGCGGGTCTGCTCGAATGATGTCTCGGTCCACTTTTCATCCACCTTCTCGCGGAGGAACACGTGTGATGAGAATTCGTGAGTGTACTTCTCCACGAACTCGATGATTGTCGGTCTTGTAGCTGACATATTTATTTGGATTTATTATTCGTTGATCTGTCTGACCTCCGGGAACAGTCCGAAAAGTTCCGCGTCGATCTTGTCGGTGACTGTCTGGAAATCCTCCGGACGGTTCTCGAATTTGATGTTGTCCACATCGATGACAAGAAGATGCCCGTCGTATTTGGAGATCCACTCGTCATAGCGCTTGTTGAGGCCCGTGAGATAGTCGATGCGGATGCTGCTCTCATATTCCCGACCTCTTTTCTGGATCTGCGCGACCAGGTTTGGAATCGTTGATTTCAGGTAGATCAGCAGATCCGGCTTGCTGACCAGCGACATCATGAGGTCGAAAAGATCCGAGTAGTTCTCGAAGTCCCTCGTGCTCATAAGCCCCATGTCGTGAAGGTTCGGGGCGAAAATGCGGGCATCCTCGTAGATCGTCCTGTCTTGGATGATGACATCCTCGCATCTTGAGATGTCCACGACATCCTTGAACCTTTTGTTCAGGAAATAGACCTGAAGGTTGAACGACCAGCGCTCCATGTCCGCGTAAAAATCTGAAAGGTAAGGGTTGAAGTCAACCGATTCGAACTTCGGAGTCCAGCCGTAGTGGGCTGCCAGCATCTTTGTCAGCGTGGTCTTGCCACTGCCTATGTTGCCTGCGATCGCGATGTGCATATCCTTGATGTTTATTGTGTTCAGTCTTCACGCGGTACCTTTCACCGAATAAGTCTGCCACCAAAATACGGTCGACTTATTTTTTTGCCGCCGGCAAAGGAGCCGCAATGCAAAATTAATAAATATTCCGTATAAACTTAAGGATGTGCGACAAAAACTCCCTTGGCGGCTCTGATGCTCAAGGCTCGGACACTTCCTTGGCCGCCCTCCAGCCCGAGGCAGGCCTTGTCAGAGCCTGAGGGAATAATCATCAAGCCGGCTGCCTTTGTTGTCGAAGGTTGTCATCCTGAATATTCCAGAGTAGGCATTCCCGCCGAAATATTCAATGATCCCGTCAGATCCGAACTCGGCGCTGTAGCCATTTGTGTCCCCGCTCCTGCTGGTCAATTTCCCTTTGATGGTAATGTCGGCCTTGTGCTTGTCCGAGGCCGCTTTCCTGTAGGTTGCGAGGTAGTTGAAGCCCTCGTCGAAGTCGAAGATCGAATTCCCGTTTCGAGATCTGATCTCCCATTCGTCCTTTTCGACGCAAGTGACTGTCAATGAACCCTTGTTGATGTCCATGACCATAATTCCTTCCTTGGCTTTCATTGACAATCCGTTTGTGCTGAACTTCCCGTACAGCCCCCCGTAACCTGACACTTCGTAGGCATTATCGCCGACCTTAGAGACGGTTTTCCTTATATCCTTGTACTTATCCAGGATCTTATCATCACCAGGAGCGTCGAGATAGTCCTGGAACGCCTCGCAGAACTCAACAGCGTTCACGGCTTCGGAGACGGTCTTGCGGAAAAGCTCCTTCGCTCCGTTATTCAGCCTCTCCTCAGCCGTCGGCCAATTGTCATCCTTCCTGCAGCCGTTGAATATGATTGTGCCAAGCAGGATGGGGATTATGTACCTTTTCATTGCTTTCTGAATTTAATTTGTAGTCAAATAATTACATCTTAGCCAATTCCGAGGCGGCTTATTCTTTACCGCCGGCTGGTTCCGATGATGAGCTTTCAGTCATCGCGCGCCGCCTAAAACCTGTAGCCAATTCCTCCGTGAACCGAGAAGTACTCTGTTCCACCTCCGGTCTCCACGAAGCCGAAGACCTTCTTTCCGAAGGAGACTCCGAAGACCGTGAACTGTATCGCCGGGATTAAAGACCCGTAAAGCGTGCTGATGCCCAGTCCTACTCCTGAGTACAGCCTGACTTTCTCTTTCCTCATGTAGGTGAATTGTGCCACCTCCATGATGCTGATTACCGGATCGATCTCAAGATGGTCCACATGAGAGTCTGCTCCGGTGTAGATGTAGTTGTACCGGCCTGAGTAAGAAAGTCTGGTGTTCAGCGAGAACCAGTTTTTGAGATAGTGGTTGTAGGAAATGCTGAGCAGCGGGAATACGCGCGATTTGCCTTCCTTGTCGCCGTAGATCTCCTCCAGAACACCTTTCCTTTCCCGGTCTTCGAATCCTCCCAAAGAGGCCCAGAAAGGAACAGGGGAGATTCCCACGCGAATCTCGTGAGTCTTGAAATCCTGGCTTTTCTGTGCGGACGCCGACGCGCAGAAGGCCAACAGTCCGGCCAGAACCAGCGTCGCCTTGTTAATGGTTTTCATAAGTCACCCGTATTGTTGTCAAACCAAAGCCCGAGTGTTTGCCACATTCAGGCAATTTACCTTTACAAAATCCCTCTATACCGGATTCTTGCATCTTTCTCCTTATTTTTTAAGGATTACTCAGTTCTTTTTCAAAGACAAAATGGACAATTAGGAACTTCAGGCATGGTTAGAAATACACGGTAGCCTTGGCAACCGGAGCTTTACAAAACACGTTCAGGTAAAAACGCGACTGAATGCCGCCAATCAATGAATATGTTGAATAACTCTCATCTTTTCTCTCTACTTTTTCAACACACTCATGCTTCCACTGGCCTCCAAAGCCCTTTGGGCTGAACGTGTTTCGTAAAAAGTGCTATTCGGGGTGCTGCCTCTTAGGCGCTCTTCTTAATGATTACTCAACTACCGGATAACATCCGAGGCTTTTCCGCATTGCCACCGGAAGTCTACTGGTCGTATTCCGATGGGAGACGCTCTGTCGGGGGGCGGTAAAACAATTATCCTTCCGTCGGTCGGGCGGAAGGATAACGCTGATTTTGAATTCATAATTAGTCGACCTTCTGGCGTGGCCGCCTCTGTCCTTGTGTCGGTGCGTTTCTGTACTGGCTTGAAGGTCACTACGAAAGACTCGGCGACCGGGCCGCAAGGCTGACCTGGTGGCCAGGCCGTGTAAGGTCGTGATGATTCTAGTCGAGAGTGTGGATGGCGAGGCCGGAACGGAGTTTCGGCTCGAACCACGTCGTCTTCGGAGGCATTATGTTGCCGGTGTCGGCGATGTCGATGAGCTGCTGCATAGAGACAGGGTAAAGCGCGAAGGCGACCTTCATCTCACCGCTGTCAACCCTGCGGCTCAGCTCGCCAAGGCCTCTGATACCACCTACGAAATCAATTCTCTTGTCCGTGCGCAGATCCTTGATTCCAAGCACTTTGTCAAGTACGAGGTTCGAGAGGATCGTGACATCCAGAACTCCGATCGGATCCTTGTCGTCGTACCGGCCAGGAAGAGCCTCCATAGAGTACCACTTCCCGTCAAGGTACATCGAGAAGTTGTGCAGATGGTCAGGGTGGTAGATCTCCTTACCCATCTCACGGACCGTGAAGTTCTCCTCAAGAGCGGCGATGAACTGCTCCTTTGAAAGGCCGTTGAGATCCTTTACGACACGGTTGTAGTCCAGGATCTTCAGCTGGCTCTCAGGGAAGCACACTGCCATAAAGAAGTTGTACTCCTCGTCTCCGGTGTGGTTCGGGTTCTGAGCCCTCTTCTCGGCTCCGACTCGAGCGGCTGCCGCTGTACGGTGGTGACCGTCAGCAACATAGAAGGCGTCAACATCGTTCTGGAACAGCCTTGTGATCTGGTCGATGGTCTTGTCGTCATCGATCACCCAGAACTTGTGGCCGAACTTGTTCTCGTCGATGAAATCGTACTCCGGAGCCTTCTTGACGGTCTGGGCCACAATCTCATTCAGCACGTGGTTGTCCTTGTAGGCGAAGAACACCGGCTCGATGTTGGCGTTCTGGATGCGTACGTGAACCATTCGGTCATCCTCCTTGTCCTTGCGGGTGAGCTCGTGCTTCTTGATCTTGCCGGAAGCGTAGTCATCCGTGTGGGCGCAGAGAACGAGTCCGTACTGTGTGCGGCCTTCCATGGTCTGGGCATAGACGTAGTAGCACTCCTTAGGGTCACGCCTGAGCCAACCCTTAGCCTGCCACTCCTTGAAATTCTTCACGGCCTCGTCATAGACCTTAGGGTCGTGATCCTCAAGGATAGGGTTGAAGTCGATCTCCGGCTTGGTGATGTGGAGGAGGGATTTCTCTCCGGCCATCTCCTTGGCCTCTTCGGAGTTAAGCACGTCATAAGGCGGGGCTGCCACCTCTGTCACAATATTTTTCGGCGGTCTGATCGCCGCGAACGGTTTTACTCTTACCATAATATTCTTGGAAAAATGTTGAATGAATATTCCAATGTGCCTGGAAGAATCTCTTTCAGGCAGCCTGAACGGCTTTTGGAATAGATGGCACCAGAGCAAAGGCAGTGGTGCCATCTGAATATTCATAAATTACTTGTTGACCTGGAAACGGGTGTTGCCTGTGGCGAAGAAGTCCACAATCTGGCGAGCGGCAGCAAGGCCTGCGTTCATGTTGGCCTCGGCGGTCTGCGCGCCCATCTTCTTAGGAGTGGCGAAGATGCGTACGCCGAACTTCTCCTTCAGTGCGGCGTAGTTGTCAGGGGCTACATCGGTAATGTACTTAAGGTCAGTCCTTTCCTCAAGAGCCTTCTCCAGTCCGGCCTCGTCGATGACCTCCTTGCGGGCGGTGTTCACCAGACAGGCTCCCTTAGGCATCTTGGTGATCAGGTCGTAGCCGATCGAACCGATGGTCTGAGGGGTGGCAGGAATATGCACGGAGATGAAGTCGCAGGATGCGTACATGTGCTCAAGCGAATCGGCAGGCTCGGCTCCGGCCTCGCGGATCTTCTCCGCAGGGATGAACGGGTCGATGGCCATGACGCTCATTCCCAGAGCCTCGGCCTTCTTGCCGACCAGACGGCCCACGTTGCCGAAGGCCTGGATTCCGACCTTCTTGCCCTGGATCTCGGATCCGGTGGCAGGGGTGAACTGGTTGCGGCACATGTAGATCATCATGGCGATGGCAAGCTCTGCGACAGCGTTGGAGTTCTGTCCCGGAGTGTTCATCACGACCACGTTGTGCGCGGTCGCGGCGGCGAGGTCAACGTTGTCGTAACCGGCACCGGCACGGACAACGATCTTCAACTGTTTCGCTGCGTCAAGCACTTCGGCTGTGACTTTGTCGGAGCGGATGATGAGAGCGTCCACATCAGCGACGGCTGCGATGAGCTCCGAAGCGTCAGCGTACTTCTCAAGAGCGGCGAACTCGTGCCCTGCTCCGGTGACGATTTCCTTGATCCCGGCGACGGCTGCCGCTGAGAAAGGCTTCTGTGTTGCGACCAATACTTTCATGATGTCTATTTCTTAAGTTCCTCAAATTCTTTCATGCAGTCAACAAGAGCCTGAACGTCCTCGACTGTGCAGGCGTTGTAGAGGGAAGCCCTGAAGCCTCCGACCGAGCGGTGACCCTTGATGCCGATCATGCCGCGCTCCTTGGCGAACGCAAGGAACTCATCCTGAAGCGCCTCGTAGCCAGGAGCCATCACGAAGCAGACGTTCATCAGCGAGCGGTCCTCCTTCGCGGCGGTGCCGACAAACAGAGGGTTGCGGTCTATCTCTGAATATAAAAGGTCAGCCTTCTGCTGGTTGATCTTCTGGATGGCAGGAACTCCACCGATGCTCTTGAGCCACTTGAGGGTCTCGTTCATCATAAAGATGGAGAATACAGGAGGGGTGTTGTACATAGACAGCTTCTCGATGTGGTTGCGGTAGTCAAGCATCGCAGGGAGGTACCTTGAAACCCTTCCGAGGGAGTCCTTCCTGATGATGGCGAAGATCACTCCGGCAGGACCGACGTTCTTCTGCGCGCCACCGTAGATGAGATCGTACTTGCTCACGTCCACCGGACGGCTCATGATGTCGGATGACATGTCGGCGATCAGCGGAACAGGGCAGTCGATGTCTTCCTTGATCTCGGTACCGTAGATGGTGTTGTTCGTGGTGATGTGGAAGTAGTCGATGTCCGTAGGAATCTCGTATCCCTTAGGAATGTAGGAGAAGTTCTTGTCAGCCGAGCTGGCGATGGCATAAGCCTCTCCGATTCCCTTGGCTTCCTTGAGGGCCTTTTTCGCCCAGACGCCTGTCTCAAGATAGGCTGCCTTCTTCTCAAGGTAGTTCATGGCGACATAGAGGAATTGCAGTGACGCTCCACCGCCGAGGAACACAACCTCGTGGGTGTCAGGGATGTTCAGAAGCTCCTTCCAGAGTGCGCGGCATTCGTCCATGGTAGCGTCCCATTCCTTTGTGCGGTGGGAGATGCTGAGAACAGAGATACCTGTACCCTTGAAGTCCTTGAGGGCCTCGATGGCATTGTCAATGGCCACCTGCGGAAGCAGGCATGGGCCGGCGTTGAAAACGTGTACTTTTTTCATGTCCATTATGGTTTCAAAGTATTATTAAAACAAGCGGTTTAAAATCAAAACTGATTTCGCGGTAAAGATAGACAAATTAAAAGGATTTACCCAATTTTTGGTACAAAATCGGGCGAAATGCCGGAAATCAGCGCTACCGGTACCCGAGAAGGTAGGAGATTATCGCCATCCGGACGTACATCCCTCCTCCTGCCTGCTGGAAGTAGTAGGCGTACGGGGTGTCGTCAACGTCAGTGGAGATCTCGTTGACCCTCGGGAGCGGATGCATGATCTTCATGTTAGGCTTCACTCCGCCTAGCATGGAGGCCGTGAGCCTGTAGACATCCTTCACCTTGTCATATTCCTCCTGGTCAGGGAACCTCTCCTGCTGGACTCTGGTCATGTAGAGGATGTCGCACTCGTCGAGTCCGTCCTCGATCCTGTCCGTCTGCCTGTAGTCAATTCCTTCATGGTCAAGCATCTCAAGATACTTCTTCGGCATGTTCAGCTCCTCAGGGGATGTGAATATGAAGCGCGGGTCGAACCAGCGCAGCGCCTCCACGAGGGAATGGACGGCGCGGCCATACTTGAGGTCTCCGACCATATTCACTGTCAGTCCGTCGAGTCTGCCTTGGGTCTTCTGGACCGCATAGAGGTCGAGCAGGGTCTGGGAAGGATGCTGGTTGGCTCCGTCGCCGGCGTTGATGACCGGCACAGATGCCACGGAGGCGGCGATGTCGGCGGCTCCGGCCTGCGGATGCCTCATCACGATCATGTCCACATAGTTAGACACAATCTTTATCGTGTCCTCCAGGGTCTCTCCCTTCCTTTGGCTGGTGTTGCGGTTGTCCGGGAAGCCGATCACTCTGGCGCCGAGTCTGTTGACAGCGGCCTCAAAGGACAGCCTCGTCCTTGTCGATGGCTCGAAGAACAGGCAGGCGATGACCTTGCCGGCAAGGAAATTCTGCTCTCTGTCGGCCTCGAACTCCTTGGCGACCTCAAGGATGTGAAGGACTTCTTCCTTGGAGAAATCCTGGATAGAAATTAGACTCTTAGGCATAATCTTATGTTTTAAAGTTCGTTTATGTGACAATTCTCAACTTTCTCCATTCTTGACCGGAAATCATTCTCCGCGGACAGGCGCACCCATGTCCGGAGCGAGCATTCGGAGCCGAAATTCTGGCCTTGCTGCCGCAGATCCATGTCTTTCAGGATCTTCATCACGCTGTTCATCGCCTCGTAGCCGAAGGAGACCTGGAACCATTTCCCGGCGACCTTCTCCACGCTTCCCGCTTTTTCGAGTGCCTCCGCCGTGGATGTCTTGTAGGCCCTGATAAGCCCGGGGACGCCGAGCTTGATCCCGCCGAAGTAGCGTACCACGACCACCAGTACGTCGCTGAGTCCCTTGGAGTCGATCTGTCCGAGAATGGGTCTGCCGGCGGAGGAGGAAGGCTCCCCGTCGTCGTTGGCCCTGAACCTGTCCCCGAGATAGCCCAGGCGGTAGGCGTAGCAATGATGTCGCGCGTCGTGGTATTTTTTCTTGAGGTCACCTACGATACTCTTGACCTCATCTTCCGTCTCGACAGGAAAAGCGAATGAGATGAAGCGGCTGCCGTTGTCTTTGAACAGCCCCTCAGCCGGTCCGGAGATGCTCCTGTAGGAGTCTCGGATGATGTTTTCTGGTGTCTCCATAATAAGTAATCCTCAAAGACTACCAACTTGTTCTGTAACGCTTGCTGAATCCGGCCACCGGGCTTGTTGAAGCGTCGGAGCCGCTCGTTCCTGAGACACGAAATTAGCGTTTTTCACATAATTTTGCAACGGAACGGGAAATTTTGTAATTTTGAGAAGGTTTTGAATCAAGAATATTTATGCTTTACAAGTACAGGGTGACACTTGCCGGAATCAAAGGATTCTATCGTGTCTATGAGATGGGGGGTGAGACTACCCTTTATGAATTCCACAAGCAGATGCGCGCGGACATGGAATTTCCGCAGGATCAACTGATAATGTTCAAGGCATTGGACGCGGGCGGCGGAGTAGTGGCCCGTTATGGTCTGTTTGACCTTGGAAGCGGCACGGTTGACAATGTGACGGTGGCTCAGACCGTCAAGTCCGGAGTCGCCTCGTTCCTGTACTTCTACGATGTCCCGAACAGGAAGAGCGTGATCGTCACGTTCGAGGGAGAGGAAGAGGGAGCGGAATGCTCTCCTTCCATCGTGGATTCCAAGGGACCGAATCCTATCGAGTTTGAGAACGGCTATGTCGCTTTCGAGGATCTGCCTGATTCTCAGAGGCATCTTCCTGGACAGAAGCCTGACTGGGGATCGGATGACGACGATGACGCCGACGGATCAGCCGGTGCCGACGATGACGACAGCGATGAAGAGGAGGAGGACGACGATGAGGACGGCAAGATCGTCTTTGACGGAACTGAAGACCTGAACATCTGATAATCAAACAATTAAAGAACAGACAGCATCCTCGATGTCCCGGCGGCTTCTCATCATCTTAGGCCCTACTGCTGTGGGAAAGACTGACTACAGCATTTCGAAGGCTTTGGAATATGGCTCCCCGGTGATCTCCTGCGACTCTCGTCAGATCTTTATGAATATGTCCATCGGGACCGCCGTCCCGAGCGCTTCACAGCTTGCCGCCGTGAAGCATTATTTCATCCAGACCGTGCCGGTCACGCAGGCCTACACCGCCGGGGACTATGAGCTTGACGCCGTTGCCTTGGCCGTGAGGCTGTTTGAGGAGGGACACGAGACCTTGGTGATGACCGGCGGCTCGATGTTCTACATCGACGCTGTCTGCAACGGGCTTGACAATCTTCCGGACGGGGATCCTGATCTGCGCGCGGAGCTGTGGAAGCGTCTTGGCGATGAGGGCGTGGGGACCCTTGCGGAGGAGCTGCGCTCCAAGGATCCGCTGACATATTCACAAATCGACATCCGCAACAGCCAGAGGGTGATCCGCGCCTTGGAGGTCTGCATCGTTTCGGGGAGGCCGTTCTCCTCTTTCAAGACGGGTGGCAGGCGGAGCCGGTCCTTTCAGATCGAGAAAGTCGGGTTGACGCGTCCGCGCGAGGAATTATATTCAAGAATAGACCGCAGGGTGCTGAATATGATGGATGAGGGGCTTGTCGAGGAGGCGCGCTCCTTGCTGCCGTACAGGAACTGCCAGGCACTGCAGACCGTCGGCTACAAGGAAGTCTTTGAATATCTTGATAATAAGATTCCTTTGGAAGAGGCTGTGCGTCTCATCCAAAGGAACACTCGTCATTACGCCAAGAAGCAGCTCACCTGGTGGCGGCGTGACCCCGACATCAAATGGATTGATGTCTCCGGTCGCTGATCCAACGGCGCTTCGGCGGTCAGTTGTCCGGCAGGTTTGCCGGATCCCTCGTTCTTAGAACGGCAGGTCGTTGTCAGGATTGTCCGCCGGCAGGTCGTCGATTGTCGGAGCCGGAGCCGCCTGAGGCTGGGTGCCATAGCCTGGCTGTGGAGCCGGGCCGTAGCTCTGCTGCGGCTGACGGGCGGCCTGCGGAGCCTCCTGTCCCGCCGGAGAGAGCCTCCAGACACGTACGTCATTGTACCAGCGCCCGTTATATTCCCTGGCTCTAAGATTGAAAGCCACCTTCACGGAATCTCCCGTCTGGTACTTGTCCAGATCGGCCACCTTGTCATTGCCGAATGCCGTGAAGCACACCTCTGCCGGATAGTTCCCGTCCTGGTACTCCACTACGAAATCCTGCTTTGTCCAAGCTCCTTTGGCGCTCTGCCCTGTCTGCTTGGCTAGCTTCTGCCTGATTTTTCCTTCTATTTCCAATGCTGCCATGATGTGATGTTCTAAGCAACCTTCAAAAAATAACCTGCTTGGCGTTTGCGGCGCAAAGCAGGTTTTGATTATTTCTGCCTTTGCAGGACTACTTGTTCTCCTGTACCGGCTCGACGAAATGCTTTACGGAATCGAGCTGGATGTCGAACACGAGGGTGGAGTAAGGATCAATGCCGTTGCTTCCGCGCTCGCCGTAGCCAAGCTCTGAAGGAACGAACAATGTGGCCTTTCCGCCTTCACCGATGAGCTGGAGACCCTCGGTCCATCCCGGGATCACCCTGTTGAGCATGAGCATTACAGCCGGCTGCTCAAGAGCGACTTCCTCGATCACCGTGCCGTCCTTGAGGGCGAGCTTGTAGTGAACAAAGACAGTGTCCTTGGAGTTGTTAGGCTTAACCTCGCTTCCTGCCTCCTTGATGATGTACTGGAGACCGCTCTCGGTAACCTGTACGCCGGTCTTCTTCTTGTTGGCCTCAAGGAATTTGGCTTCCTCTGCCTTGTTGATAGCGCCGACATATTCAGCCCTCTTCTCGATGAACTCGTTCATGATGCGGTTCATATCCTCAGGGTTGACCTTGAACTGCTTTACGAAGTCAGTGTCGCGAGGGCTTCCCTTTGATGCTACGAAATCAGCGGCTCCCTTCTTGAGCATGTTGAAGTTGAGCTCGCCCAGATGGTAACCTTTGATCATTGATCCGAGCTGGATGCCGAGGAGGTAGCTGACAGAGTCAACGCTTGCCTTTGAAGGAAGGAGTGCCTTAGGATTAACAGGCTTTACGGCCTCGGCGACAGCGGTGCTGTCCGCTCCGTCGACCTTTGCTCCGGTGTTGCCGGAATTGCAAGCTACCGCTGAAAGAAGCATGGCGGCTGCCGCCAACATTTTGATTGTTTTCATAAATATTACTAATTAATAAGTTGTCAAAACCGATTCTGCAATGTGACCTCCCTTTCGTGTCCCGGGTTTTCCGCCTTGGGTGGAAGGCATGCAAATATCGCAAAAATAATTGACTTATTTACCATAAAGAAGTAAAATGCTTGTTTATCCCGAAAACAATCACTATTTTTAGAAATAATTAGGAAATTCTATGGAAATCGATTCGTCATTGCTGAATTCCAAGTTGAAAGAATTCTTCGGCTTTGATTCCTTCAAGGGAGATCAGGAGAGGATCATCCGGAACCTTCTGGGTGGCAACGACACTTTTGTGCTCATGCCGACCGGCGGCGGTAAGTCTCTGTGCTTCCAGTTGCCGGCCTTGGTCATGCCCGGCACAGCCATCGTGATCTCCCCTCTGATCGCGCTGATGAAGAATCAGGTGGACGTGATAAGAGGCTTCGTGGAGGAGCAGAACGGGGTGGCGCATTTCCTGAATTCATCCTTGAACAGGGCTCAGATCCAGGAGGTCCGGGCCGATGTGCTGTCAGGAGTGACCAAACTGCTTTATGTCGCGCCTGAATCCCTGACCAAGGAGGAGAATGTGGAGCTTCTCAAGGAGGTGAACATCTCATTCTACGCCGTGGACGAGGCTCATTGTATCTCCGAGTGGGGACATGATTTCAGACCGGAGTACAGAAGGATCAGGGACATGGTGCAGACGATAGGGCGCGCTCCGATCATAGCGCTGACCGCCACGGCCACCCCGAAGGTGCAGAATGACATCCAGAAGAACCTCGGGATCATGGACGCGACGGTTTTCAAGTCCTCTTTCAACAGGCCGAACCTTTACTATGAGGTTCGTGAGAAGGTCAGCCCCGATAAGGACATCATCAGGTACATCAAGCAGCATCGTGGCAAGTCCGGGATCATCTACTGCCTGAGCCGCAAGAAAGTTGAGGAGGTGGCGAATCTTTTGAATATCAACGGAATACGTGCGCTTCCTTACCATGCCGGGCTGGACGCCAAGACCCGTGCCGAGAATCAGGACCGGTTCCTGATGGAGGACGTGGAGGTCATCGTGGCGACAATCGCGTTCGGGATGGGCATTGACAAGCCCGACGTGCGCTTTGTCATCCACTACGACATTCCGAAAAGCATCGAGGGCTATTATCAGGAGACCGGAAGGGCCGGCAGAGACGGCGAGAACGCCGAGTGCATCACGTTCTACAGCTACAAGGACATCCGCAAGCTGGAGAAGTTCATGCAGGGTAAGCCGGTCTCCGAGCAGGAGATAGGCCGCCAGCTGCTGATGGACACCGTCGCCTACGCCGAATCCAGCATGTGCCGCAGGAGGATGCTCCTGAACTACTTCGGCGAGGACTATCTGGCCGGCAACTGCTGCATGTGCGACAACTGTGTCAACCCTAAGCCGACATTTGACGGGCGCAAGGAGATGAGTCTGGTGATCAGGCTGATAAAGTCCTTGCCGGAGCATTTCAAGATCGAGCATCTGGCCTCTGTCCTCGCCGGCCAGACCAACGCGATGATAAAGTCCTACCGTCACGACACGTTCCCGTTGTTCGGTTCGGGCAGCGGGCATAGCGTGAGCTTCTGGTGCGCCGTGATCCACCAGGGACTCATCCTTCATCTGCTGGAGAAGGAGATAGAGAGCTATGGCCTTATCTATGTGACACGAAAGGGCGAGGAGTTCTACAGCAGCCCTTATGAGATACTTCTTGTCGAGGACAAGGCCGCCGACAGGAACGCTTCCGATGACGATGATGACGACGAGACTCCTTCTCCGGGATCCAAGGGAGGCGGAGGGGACGCGGCTCTCCTGTCCATGCTCAAGAGTCTCAGGAAGGACTTGTCCAGAAAGCTGAATCTACAGCCGTGGATCATCTTCGGGGATCCGGCGCTGGAGGACATGTCGATCCTCTATCCGATCACCTACGAGGAGCTGCACAACTGCCAGGGTGTCGGAGAGGGAAAGGCGAGGAAGTACGGCAAGGAGTTCCTCGATCTGATCCGCCGGTATGTCGATGAGAACGACATCACGAGGCCGGAGGACTTTGTCGTCAAGTCGGCTCCGACCAAATCCGCCGACAAGATATTCATTATCCAGAGCATCGACAGGCGGATGTCTCTTGAGGACATCGCCGAGGCCAAGGGGCTTGAGCTTGACGATCTGGTGGGAGAGATCGAGGGGATCGTCTCCTTCGGCACGAAGCTGGATCTGAACTACTACATCAGCCAGGCGATTGATGATGACGTGGTTGACGACATCTACGCGTATTTCAAGAACGAGGCGACCTCGGACTCTGTGGAGGAGGCGGTCAAGGTGCTTGGCTCCGACTACGAGGAGATGGAGATCCGTCTTGTCAGGATCAAGTTCCTTTGCGAGATAGCTTCCTAGATTGTCACCATCTTGAGCCGGCGGCCTTCGAAATGGGCCAGCCTGCGGAATCCGAACATCTTCACATACTGTGCGAAGTAGTCGAACTTGTGTCCGACCTGCTCCGGTGCGTGGGAGTCCGATCCGAGGCTGATGATCTCGCCTCCAAGCTCCATGTACCTGATCAGCAGATCCCTGTCCAGCTGCGGAGTCCTCAGTCCGTAGGCCTTGTAGGTCTTGGTGTTGATCTCCAATCCCTTGCCGTTCTCGATAAGGTACTTGAAGATCTCGTCGAACAGCCCCGGGAAGTCCCGGTACAGCACGCTCTCCTTAGGGTACGGGGCGTAGCGGGCCACATAGTCGAAGTGTCCCATTATGTCAAAGTCCCCGAGCCATCTCATCTCCCTGAGCAGGGCCTCAAGGTAGCGGCCGTAGGCTTCCTTCCAGTTCTTTCCCTTGTAGTACGGCCCGAAATAAGGGTCGGTGTCCTCAATGTAGTGGACCGACGCGATGATCTGGTCGAACTTGTGGCTTGAGAGGCATTCCCTTGTCTGTTCGTGGTTCTTTTCCCCGAGTCCGAGCTCAATTCCTTTGAATATTCTGAATTTCCTAGGGACGCTCTTCCCCAGCCCTCCTTCGCCGATCAGGCCGTTCACCCTGTCGATCTCCGCCTGCTGGGCGTCTATGTCGAAGACCTCGCTCACGATCGGTTCGAACCGTTCCTTCATCTGCGGAACGTAAAAATCGCAATGGTCTGTGAAACAAATTCCTCCGAGTCCTTTTTCCGCCGCCGCCACAGCACTTTTCCCTACAGTTGTCCCGCTTCCGTCGAACGAGAATTGGCTATGATTATGTGTATCGAAAAACATAGGCACGAATATAGCATTTTTTGCGTAAATTTGTAGGTTGTATTATATAAGGAATGAAATTATGTTTACTTTTGGCTACAAAACCACGCTCAGCAGCATACTCAGGTCACTGGCATCCATAGGTATAGGTCTGGTGATGATTTTTGACAACGAAGCCTCGGAGACGGTCGTGAAGGTCGTCGCGGCCTTCCTGTTCGCCTCGGGACTTGTCTCTTTGGTCTATGGTCTCATCCGCAACAAGAAGGAGGGACTGCTCCCGCTGATGGCGGTGAACGCCGTCGTGGACATCCTTATCGGTGTCCTTCTATTCCTGAATCCGGGATGGGTGGCCGGTTTCATCATCACCCTTATCGGTATCGTGCTGATCCTTTTCGGAGGATTGCAGCTGCTCGCCCTGGCCGGGACCATGTCGCTGCTCGGGACGGGTTTTGGCACGCTGATCCTGTCGGTCTGCGCCGTGGTCGGTGGAGCGTTCCTGCTCTTCAGCCCGTTCGGCGAGAGGATCATGGGCATCTGCGCGGGAAGTTTCCTGGTGCTCTACGGTGTGTCCGAATTGATCTCCTCCTGGCGGATCCGCAAGGCTAAGGAGGCGTACGAGATCCGCTTCAACACCCGTGAGGAGCCTCAGCCGGACCAGGACATCATCGAGACTTCGGGTCTGGACGACGCCAAGGAGGTTGACTACACAAAGGTGGACTAACGAATATGATCCCTCAGGAAACGGTACAGAAAATCCTTGACACCGCCCGGATTGAGGAGGTGATAGGCGACTTCGTGACTCTTCGCAGGCGCGGGGCCGACCTTTGGGCATGCTGTCCGTTCCACAACGAGAAGACTCCTTCATTCCACATCATCCCGTCGAAGGGACAGTACTACTGCTTCGGCTGCCACAAGGGAGGATCCGCCGTAGGGTTCATCATGGACTACGAGCACCTGTCCTACGTCGAGGCGCTGCGGTACCTCGCCAAGAAATACAACATCGAAGTGGTTGAGAAAGAGGAGACTGCGGAAGACATAGCGAACCGTCAGCGGAACGAGAGCCTTCTGCTTGTCTCTGAATATGCCGGCGATTTCTTCAAGGAGCAGCTTCGCTCCGGGGAGGGGCGGGCCGTGGGCCTTGAATATTTCCACTCCAGAGGCCTGGAGGATTCGACGATCGAGAAATACGGGCTTGGCTGGGCTCCGTCCAGCCGTCATGCGCTGACGGACGCCGCGAAGGCCGCCGGCTACAAGGACGAGTATCTCCTTGAGACGGGACTGTGCGCCGCCTACGATCCGGACAACAGGCTGCGCGACCGGTTCTACGACCGCGTGGTCTTCCCGATCCATTCCGTGAGCGGAAGGGTCATTGCCTTCGGAGCCAGGACGCTGAGATCCAAGGAGGAAGGCAAGCCCTACGCCAAGTACGTGAACTCCAAGGAGTCGGACATCTATGTCAAGAACAGGTCGCTGTACGGGATCTGGTTCGCCAAGAACGAGATGGCGCGCAAGGACAAGTGCTATCTCGTGGAAGGGTATCTGGATGTGCTTTCGATGCACCAGCTCGGTATCACCAATGTCGTGGCCTCCAGCGGCACGGCGTTGACGGAGGGGCAGATCGGCCTCATCAAGAGGTTCACGCAGAACGTGACGATCATGTACGACGGTGACTCCGCCGGCATACACGCCGCCCTCCGGGGGATAGACATGTTCCTGCGCGAGGGCATGAACGTGAAGGTCGTGCTGATCCCCGACGGGGATGATCCGGACTCATACTCAAGAAAGCACACTCTGGCCGAGGTTGAGGAATTTCTCGCGGGGGCCGAGATGGACTTCGTGGATTTCAAGTCCTCGCTGCTGATGAAGGACACGGCGCGTGATCCGCTCAAGCGGGCGGAGGTGATCAACGACATCGCCGACACCATCGCCGACATCCCGGATGCCGTGAAGAGGTCGGTCTATGTGGATTTCCTGAGCGACAAGTTCGAGATCAGAAGGGATGTCCTGGACGAGAGGATCAGCGTCACGCGCTCCAGGAGGCTCATCGAGGAGAAGAAGGCCGCCGACCGTGAGCGTGAGAGGCGCAGGAACCAGGAGGCGGCGCGGAATGATGACGCTTCGGACGACGCGGTCGCTCCGGTTGTTCAGACAGATCCGGCAGGTTCGGCCACCGGGGCTCCCGGACGTTCCGGTCTTGACGCGCTCGTCGAGAACCGCATCATGGCCACTGCGGAGAAGGATCTGCTGAACTTCATCCTTACCTATGGCACCACGAGGCTGGAATTCCAGACCGACTCGGATTTTTATTCGGGTTCCGATGAGGATGCACAGACAGTGTTCGACTTCATAGACCAGGCTCTGGATGGAGACCGGTCGGGTTTTGTCAATCCGGTCTACAGAAAGACCTATGAGGCCTATTCAAAGGACTACTATGACGGGTACTCGCAGGAGGAGATCGTCAAGCGTCTTATGGACGGGGAGGACAGGGATGTGGCGTATGTGGCGGCGCAGCTGTCCACGGACGAGAGGTATGAGCTTTCGGTGAAGAACCTGCGGCAGTCGATGATGTCCAAGGGATCTTGGCTGACACTCTACGTCCCTAAGGCGATTCTGGTGTTCCAGCAGTGCCGTCTGGAGAACAGGGACAGCGAGCTTAAGGAGAGGCTGCGTGAGGCGCAGTCCGCCTCCGACGCTTCCCGGACGCTGGAGATAATGCAGGATATGCTCAAGGTACAGAAGGCCTTGAAGGCCGTGAAGGTTAGATTGGGAAGAGAAAAATAATATTCAAGAATATGGAAAAGAAATTCAAGAGAACACTGGTGACGTGTGCGTTGCCTTATGCCAACGGGCCGGTTCACATCGGCCATCTTGCAGGGGTCTATGTGCCTGCGGACATCTATGTCAGGTACCTCAGGATGAGGGGGGAGGATGTGCTTTACATCTGCGGAAGCGACGAGCACGGAGTTCCGATCACCATCAAGGCCCGCAAGGAGGGTTGCACCCCTCAGGACATCGTAGACCGCTACCACAAGGTCATAAGGGATTCGTTCACCGGTCTGGGTATCAATTTCGACATCTATGGTCGCACGTCTTCGGAAGTCCACGAGAAGAACGCGTCCGAGTTTTTCCGCAAGCTGTACGACGAGGGCAAGTTCATCACCAAGGAATCCGAGCAGTACTACGATCCGGAGGCCAGACAGTTCCTCGCTGACCGCTACATCGTCGGCACCTGTCCTAAGTGTGGCAATCCGGACGCCTATGGAGATCAATGCGAGAAGTGCGGAAGCACGCTTAGCCCTGAGGAACTGATCAATCCGAAATCCAAGCTCAGCGGCACCGAGCCTGTAAAGAAAAAGACCACTCACTGGTATCTTCCTCTGGATCAGTACGAGCCGTGGCTGCGTGATTGGATCCTTGAGCAGCACAAGGAGTGGAGGAGTACTGTCTACGGCCAGTGCAAGAGCTGGATTGACGGCGGTTTGCAGCCTCGCGCCGTGAGCCGTGACCTTGACTGGGGCGTTCCGGTTCCTGTCGAGGGAGCGGAGGGTAAGGTTCTCTATGTCTGGTTCGACGCTCCGATCGGGTACATCTCCAACACACAGGAACTTCTTCCCCAGTCTTGGGAGAAGTGGTGGAAGAGCGAAGACACCCGCCTCGTGCATTTCATCGGCAAGGACAACATCGTGTTCCACTGCATCGTGTTCCCGTCAATGCTCAAGGCCTACGGCGACGGCTACATCCTGCCGGACAACGTGCCGGCCAACGAGTTCCTCAACCTTGAGGGAGACAAGATCTCCACATCCAAGAACTGGGCGGTCTGGGCTCACGAGTATCTCCGCGATTTCCCTGGCAAACAGGATGTCATCAGATATGTCCTCACGGCCAACGCTCCGGAGACCAAGGACAATGATTTCAGCTGGAAGGATTTCCAGACACGCAACAACAGTGAGTTGGTGGCCATCTTCGGCAATTTTGTCAATCGCGCCATCGTGCTGACCCACAAATATTTCGAGGGGAAGGTTCCGGCTTGTGGCGAACTTCAGGATGTTGACAGGGAGGCTCTTGCCGAGATACCGGCGCTCAAGACCTCGCTTGAGAGAAACCTTGAGGGCTTCCATTTCCGCGAGGCGCTTAAGGATGCCATGTCGATCGCGCGTGTGGGCAACAAGTACATCTCCGACACCGAGCCTTGGAAGGTTGCCAAGACGGACATGGGGCGTTGCGCGACTATTCTTAACGTCAGTCTCCAGATCTGCGCCGACCTTGCCATCGCCTTCGAGCCGTTCACTCCGTTCGCCGCGGAGAAACTGCGTAGGATGCTGGGGGTCTGCCTTTGCGCCGGCATTGACCACCGGAAGGGCGAGCAGGTGAGCGCCAACACCTACAAGGACGGCGAGTGCGCCGCTCTCCACACAGTCTCCGCCGCTGCTCCAAGTCCGGAGGATCGCGCGAACTGTCCGGGTGCGGGCAAGTCCGTGTGTCTTGGCTGGGACGTTCTTGGTCAGGAGGAACTTCTTCCTGTCGGACATGAGATCGGTGCCGCCGAGCTGTTGTTCGCCAAGATCGAGGACGAGGCCATCGATGCCCAGCTAGCACGCCTTGAAGCCATCCGTGCCGAGAGGGAGGCCGCGGAGAAGGCCGAGGCTGCGAAGAAGGTCGCTCCCCAGAAGGCTGAGTGCAGTTTCGGGGACTTCGAGAAGATGGACATCCGCACGGCCACGGTGCTGGCCGCCGAGCGTGTCCCTAAGACGGACAAGTTGCTGAAACTCAGCATAGACACGGGGATAGACAAGAGAACCATAGTCTCCGGTATCGCTGAATATTATTCTCCTGAGGAGATGGTCGGCAAGCAGATCTGCATCCTTGCCAACCTTCAGCCAAGGACGATCCGTGGCATCGAGTCCCGAGGCATGATCCTGATGGCCAGGCAGGGCGACGGCAAGATGAGGTTCATCACGCCTGCCGAGGCTTTGGTCAACGGCGCCGAGATCGGTTGATCAGCGCCGTATTGCCGCAAAAATGTTTGTGAGGATATTCGTTAATTATGAGAAGAGTTTTTAATTTGCTGGCCGCCGCCGCGATTGCCGCGGGTTGCGCGCAGGCTCCGTCACTCACAAAGTCGGGGCTGGATCCGGAGAACTTCAAGGCTGAGCGTGACGGTGCGCGGACTGCCCTCTACACACTGACCAACAAGTCGGGTATGGAGGTGTGCGTCACCAATTTTGGTGGCAGGATCGTGTCCGTGATGGTGCCGGACAGGAACGGTGAGTTCAAGGATGTCGTCCTTGGCTTCGACAAGGTCACGGACTATTTCCCGGAGAACAACCAGACGGATTTCGGGGCTACCATCGGGCGTTACGCCAACCGCATCAACGGCGGAAGATTCACTTTGGACGGCGTTGAGTATCAACTGCCTCAGAATAATTTCGGCCATTGCCTGCACGGAGGCCCGGACGGCTGGCAGTACAAGGTCTACAATGTGCTGGAGTCGGACTCCTCGCATCTGAAGCTGGAGATTGTCTCTCCTGACGGTGACGCGAACTTCCCCGGCACTGTGATCGCCGACGTGACCTTCACCCTCACTGAGGACAACGCGATCGACATCCGGTACTCCGCCACGACGGACGCGCCGACGATCATCAACATGACCAACCATTCGTACTTCAACCTGTCCGGAGATCCGGCAAACCATGCTGTGACGGAGGATTCGTTGTTCATCAACGCCTCGCGCTACACTCCGGTGGACTCCACATTCATGACCACCGGCGAGATCGCCCCCGTTGAGGGTACTCCGTTTGATTTCAGGAAGGCTAAGTTGATAGGTGAAGACATCGACTCTGACAATGAGCAGGTCCGCAACGGCCACGGCTTCGACCACAACTGGGTACTTGACACCCGAGGCGACGACACCGTCCTTGCTGCCGAGGTCTATTGTCCGGCGACCGGCATCGTCCTTAAGGAATATACCGACGAGCCCGGCGTGCAGATCTATGCCGGCAATTTCCTTGACGGCACCGTCACCGGCAAGAAGGGCGTGGTCTATGGCCATCGTACCGCCATCTGCCTTGAGTCCCAGAAGTACCCTGACACCCCGAACAAGCCGGAGTGGCCGTCAGCCGTCCTCCGTCCCGGCGAGACCTACACCAGTCACTGCGTCTTTGCGTTCAGTGTGAGGTAGTTGGCAAAGGAAACAACTCGTGTCGATTGCTATAGTTTCCGGATGACATTGAGGCCGTCGCGGAGGGGGAGGAGAACGGACTCTACACGGGGGTCGTTGACTATGAGGTCATTGAAGGCGACGATGCCTTGGGTCTGCTTGTCTTGCGGGACGGGATCCTGCCAGAGTTTGCCGTCCCAGAGGACATCATCGGCCAGGATCAGGCCGCCTGGCCTCACAAGATCGAAGACCAGATTGTAGTAGGTGACATATTCACGTTTGTTGGCATCCATGTAGACAATGTCGTAGGGGCCTTCCAGTGTGGAAAGGGTCTCTCGGGCGTCGCCGATGTGCAGGGTGATCTTGTCCGCCACCCCGGCCCTTGACCAGCCTTCGCGCATCAGATCCTCAAGCTCGTCGTTGATCTCAAGGGTGTCGATGTGGCCGTCCTCCGGAAGTCCGTAGGCCATGCAGGTGGCGGAATAGCCGGTGAACGCGCCGATCTCAAGGATGCGTTTCGCCTTCGAGATCTCCACCAGCATTGTCAGCAGGCGACCCTGAACCGCCCCCGAAAGCATCCGGGGGTAGTTCGTGTGGATGTTGGTCTGTTTCTCGATCCAGTCCAGGGCCTCGCTCTGGCGTGAGGAATGTTCTCTAAGATATTTATCTGCCGGAGATTCCATCTGTCTATAGAATGTTGGATTGATCCCTGACCGTGTCCAGATACAGGGCGAAGCCGTTGAGGACAGGACAGGCGTAGGAGCCTGTGATGTTGAGACGGACTTTCGAGGTGGTGGTCTCGGCGATCGGAATGATCCGCTTGTGGCCGATGGTCGTCTCGGACGCGATTTCTGTCCATGAGCCGTCGCCGTTCATGGCCTCCACCGTGAACGACTTGATCCTCTGGCCTAAAGGAATATATTCCTGAAGCTGGATGAGGTTGAAAGTCTTCTTTCCTCCGAGGTCGATGGCTATGGTGGCCTCCGTCACGTCGTCCGGGGCTGCCCAGAAGGAGTCATAGTCTTCATTCAGAATATTTTGCGCCTTGAAGGAGCGGCCTCTGACAACGCTTGCCTCCGTCCTGGCTCCTTTCGCGAGATTGTCTTTGAAGATCTCGTCGAGGGCTGAACGGAACTCCATGAGTCTTGTGGAATCGACCGCGTTGAAGCGTCCGGTCGTGTCTGGCGGGACGTTCAGAAGCATCAGGGAGTTCCGACCGACGCTCTCGTAGTAGATCCGGAGCAGATCGTCCACGGATTTCACCTTGTCGTTCTCGCTCTCCCTCCAGAACCAGCCCGGTCGGATGGACACATCGGCCTCTGCCGGGATCCACTTGGCTCCCAGAGCGTTGCCGCAATTCAGGGTGTCCTGGAGCGGGCCGTCGGATCCTGAGCCGAAGCCTTCGACATCGAGTCTTCCCCAGCAGGTCCTGCCGGCGGATCCCCTCTCGTTGCCCACCCAACGGCAACCTGGGCCGATGTTGCTGAATATCACTGCGTCCGGCTGGAGCCTTTGGACTGTGCCGTTGAACAAAGGCCAGTCATATTCCTGCTTTTTCCCGTTGGGACCCTCGCCGTTGGCACCGTCGAACCACTGCTCGAAGATCTCTCCGTAGCTGCCGAGGGCGCTTTCAAGGGTCTTGGCGTAGATGTTATTGTACTCTGGTGTTCCGTAGGTCGGATCGTTCCTGTCCCAAGGGGAGATGTAGACTCCGAATTTGATTCCGTCCTTGGCACAGGCCTCGGACAGTTCCTTAAGCACGTCGCCCTTTCCGTCCTTCCATGGACTCTTCGCCACGGTGTGCTCGCAGACAGGGTTCGGCCACAGACAGAAACCGTCGTGATGCTTTCCGGTGATTATCATGCCCTTAAAACCGGCTGCCTTGGCGATGGATGTCCACTGGCCGCAGTCCAGGTCAGTCGGGTTGAACACATCCTCGGCTTCTGTGCCGAGTCCCCACTCCCTTCCGGTGAAGGTGTTCGGCCCGAAATGAACGAACATATTCAATTCCATTTTTTGCCATTCGAGTTGCTGCTCGGTCGGAGTCGGCCCGAAAGGATCAGGCGGCAGATTGGTTCCATTGTCGCAGGAGGCGGCAGCGGCCACGGCCAAAGTTGCTGCAAAAAGTGTCAAACGGTTCATTTTCAAATGTTTTAAGGTTTATAAGAATATTAGTGATGAGGTTTGTTCAGGGTTGAAGATCTTGACTGCCGCGTCGCGGATCTCCTCGGCGGAAACAGCGTCAATGGACTCCCGGTTCTGACGGTCTGTGAATATGGTCCCGAAGGAAACAAGACTCTTTCCCATTGACAGGCACTGGGTTTCGCCATTGTCGGAACTGATGGCCAGCTGCCCGAGAAGCTGCTTTTTCGCCGCCTTGAGCTTGACGGGGGAATATTCCTCCTCCTGTAGCCGGCGGATCACTTTCCACACAGCGTCCACGCATTTCTCAAGGTTGCATCTCTCGCACCCGAGGCTGATGGTCATGATGCCGGTCTCGGTGTACTGTGAGTAGGATGACTCCACGCCGTAGACCCATCCGTTTTTCTCACGCAGCAGGCTGTTCAACAAGGAGTTGGATGCCGGTCCGCCGATGATGTTGTTCAGCAGGATGGTGGCGAAGCGCCCTTTGCTGTCGTAGATGGACGGAGCAAGGCCTCCCAGCACGGCGTTGACCTCGTGGTTCTTCTTCTCCACGGTCTGGTTGAATGCCTTTGTTCCGGGGATCGGCGTGACCGTCCTTTCGCCGTGTCCCGTGAAGGCTTTGTCAAACGCCTTTCCGGATAGTTTGAGGACGCTGTCCTCCATCTTCCTCTCCTCGATGTCGGCGACGACGGCCAGAGCCATGTTCGAAGGAATAAAATGCTCCTTGGTGAACTGCCTGAGCTCTCTGCCGCTGATCTTTCTCACGCTTGCCGCCGTGCCCAGGATCGGCCTCCCGAGCGGATGACCTGCGAAAAGTGTCTCCTCGAATCTGTCGTAGACATCGTCGGCGGGGGAGTCCTTGTACGACTTGATCTCATCGATCACCACGCCTTTTTCCACGGCGATCTCCTCTTCCGGGAAGGTGGGGCAGGTGGCGAGCTCAAGAAGCAGCGACACCGCCTTGCCCAGATCCTCTTTGAGGACGGTGGAATGGATCACGATCTCCTCCTTGGTCGTGAAGGCGTTGAGCTCGCCTCCGAGTTTGTCGAGGTAGCCGTTGATGACCCGGGAACTCTTGCGCTCGGTTCCTTTGAACAACGTGTGTTCCGTGAAATGTGCTATCCCGTTGTGGAAGTCACCTTCATCCCTCGTCCCGCATTTGATTGTCAACGAGCAGTAGCCCACGGAGTTTCCGCTCCTCTTGACCGCATAGGCCAGCCCTTGCCCGGTTGTTCCTATGATCATTATTTCCTGAGCGATTTGATGGCCTTGAGGTCGCTGGTGAGGAATCCCTTGCCGCTCTTGGCGTTGATCTTGTGCTTTTTGAAGTAGTACAGCTCATCGTTGTCCGAGCCGATCAGCATCTTGTAGCAGATCGAACCGTTGACAGGCTCCGACGGGGCCACCACATAGCTTATCACGGTGTTGAAGGTGCCTTCCGAGAAGATCTCGTCGACCTCGTCTTCATTGTCGTTGATGATCATGTCCACGTCAAGTGACCTCTTGGTCTGCTCGTCAACCTGGGGAGCCAGATCTTCGGACCAGAAGAATATTCTTTTGATCCTGAGCTTCTTGGTGTTCTTTGCCCCGATGCTGGAATAGGCCTTCATCTCTGTGTCCGTGAGTTCGACGGCGTGGTTCTGGATGATCTTCAGGAAGGCCGGCAGCATGACGAACTCCCGTCCGGACGGATCTTCCGAAGGACGGAAAGGGAATGACACGACTTCGAACATGTCGTTGATGGATTTGTCCGCCCCGTCTCCGCCCTTCACCAAGGTCAGCATGTCGATCCCCGGTTCGGACTCCCTGCGGAACTGCCCTTTTACAATCATGAGGAAATAGAAGTTGTTGTTGCCCTTGAGGCTTTGAAACTCCTCATTGGAGCAGAATTCGTACGGGGAGACCGTCCATGTGGCGGCCACGCTTTCCTTCATGGCTTCGTCCATGAAGTCGTCTCCGGTCAGGACCACTTTCGTGATCTTGGACGTGAAATCCTTGAGTTTCTCCCTTCTTGTCGTGATCTGCACCTGTCCGAAGATCTCGGTGGTGACCAACGTTCCGGCAATGGCCAGGACGAGTATTTTAAAGAATCTTTTCATGTCGTTTATTTGTTAAAATGTTCTCTACTTCGTGCCTTACGACACAAATGTACAAAATATTGCGTAAATTTGCCTTACAAAACTTGGCGCGGACAACCACTCTCCAAGGATTGTGCCTTATGTCAGACTACATCGTATCAGCGAGAAAATATCGTCCTGACTCTTTTGAGACCTTGATCGGTCAGGACAACATAGCCCAGACCCTGAAAAATTCCATAATCAGAGGCAAGCTGGCCCACGCCTATCTTTTCTGCGGCCCGCGCGGAGTGGGTAAGACGACCACGGCCAGAATATTCGCGAAAGCCATCAATTGCTCCAATCCTTCGCCGGAGATGGATCCGTGCGGCGAGTGCGAGTCCTGCCGCTCTTTTCAGGAAGGCAGATCCTATTGTATCCATGAATTGGACGCCGCCTCCAACAATGGCGTGGATGACATAAAGAACCTGATGGACCAGGTGCAGATTCCGCCGCAGGTCGGGAAGTACAGCGTGTACATCATCGATGAGGTCCACATGCTGTCTACCGCTGCGTTTAACGCCTTCCTTAAGACTCTTGAGGAACCGCCGGCACATGCGATATTCATCCTCGCCACGACGGAGAAGCACAAGATTCTTCCGACCATCCTGTCGCGTTGCCAGACCTACGATTTCAACCGCATCTCGGTTCCGGACATCGTGGCCAACCTCAGGATGATAGCGGGGAAGGAGGGTGTGAATATAGACGATGAGTCATTGCATGTGATAGCGCAGAAGGCCGACGGGGCCATGCGTGACGCGCTTACGATCTTTGACCAGACGGTGGCGTTCTGCGGAACGGACGTGAGGTACGAGGAGGTCCTGAAGAACCTCAATGTGCTTGATTATGACTATAGTTTCAATCTGGTGGACGCTTTTCTGGCGGGGGATTACGGAACGGCCTTGCTCAAGTTTGACGAGATTCTCTCCAAAGGGTTCAACGCGCTACATTTCTGCGCGGCTCTGAGTTCTCATTTCAGGGATCTGATGGTGACGAAGAACGGTGGTCTCGGAGCCTTGCTGGAGTTGCCGGATTCACTGAAGGCGAGATATGAGGAGCAGGCTTCCCGATGCTCGCTTAAGTTTCTGTACGATGCTCTTTCCATCACTTCGGCTTGCGAGGCCGGCTACAAGCAGGCTGTGAATCCGAGGTTGCATATTGAGTTTGCCTTGATGAAGCTCAGTTTCCTTATGAAGGCTCCGGACGCGGTTTCTGTGAAGGCTTCTGTCGGGGCGGCATCTGCCGCCGGCGGTTCGTCAGACTTCCGCGCTTCGCACTCCATCCCGTCACCTGCAAAGCAGACGACACCCGTTCACGAGGCCACGGGCGGCCACGGTCTGACTGAGCCGCAGTCGGCGTCCGCCGCACGGGAACCGGAATCTGAACAGGTCGCTGAGCCTGTCGGTGTGACTGCTGAAAAAAGCGCGGCGACAGCTGAGGGCGCATCGGTGTCCGCTGCGGAGGAGGCTCCGGCTCCGAGGGCGAGAAGAAAGCCGGCCAAGACCGGCGCGTCCCTTTCCCTAAGCTCTATCATTGAGGAGGAAGAGAACAGTAAGAAAGCGGTCAAGGAGACTGTGCAGGTCGCGGATGTGATGCCGGAGGACGCTGCTGTCCTGGAGGCCTGGAAGAGGGTTCCTGAAGAATATGCATCAAGTCCAAGGCTTGCCAACACCCTTCAGAACGCCGAAGTCTCCGTCGAGACCAAGGACGGCTACAAGGAGTTGCTGTTCAAGGTAAGCAACACCTCGCAGGAGAAATGGATCCGGGAGAACCGGCTGATGATTCTGGAAGGAAATTTGCGGAAGAAACTCGGCTCCTCCAGAATCCGCCTTGAAGTGGGTGTCATTCCTGCCGAAGAGACCGGCGCGCAGCCCTACACCGACCAGGAGAAAGCCACAGTCCTGATGGGACAGAACGAAGAGGTCCAGAATCTTGTCAAGGACTTTGGACTTGAGACAAAATAGTGATTGCTAATAAGATAGAAAGATGAAACTTCGTTGCGAGAACCTCGTTAAGAAATATGGCATCAGAACCGTCGTCAAAGGCGTTTCGATGGAGATCAATCAAGGAGAGATCGTCGGATTCCTCGGCCCTAACGGAGCCGGAAAGACCACAAGCTTCTACATGATCACCGGGCAGATCGTCCCGAACGCCGGACGTGTCTTCCTTGACGACGAGGACATTACAGAACTTCCTATGTACAAGAGGGCTCAGAAAGGTGTGGGGTACCTGCCTCAGGAGGCCTCGGTGTTCCGCAAGATGTCAGTGGAGGACAACATCATGTCGGTGATGGAGATGTCTGACATGCCGAAGGCCGAAAGGCAGGAGAGGCTTGAGGATCTTATCAACGAGTTCAATCTCTCGAAGGTCCGCAAGAGTCTTGGCATACAGCTTTCCGGAGGCGAGCGCCGCCGCTGCGAGATCGCCAGGGCCTTGGCCATTGATCCGAAATTCATTCTTTTGGATGAGCCGTTCGCCGGCGTGGATCCGATCGCCGTGGAGGACATCCAGTTCATCATCGCCAAACTCAAGTACAAGGACATCGGTGTCATCATCACAGACCACAATGTCGGTGAGACGCTTGCGATCACCGACCGTGCCTATCTCCTTTATGAAGGCACTATCCTCCAGCAGGGTACGCCGGAATCCCTTGCCGCGGACGAGGATGTGCGCACCAAGTACTTGGGTTCGGGTTTTGTCTTGAAGAAATCCGTCTCCGTCGAAAGGGCCAAGGCCGAGCATGCCGCGTTGGAGGCTGCCAGATTGGCCAAGGCCGCTGCTTCAGAAGTTCAAGGCTGAGTCCGTAGCGGAAATCGGGCAGGATTTACTGCATTGTCCACTCGGCTCCGTCTTTCGTGTCTTTCACTGTGATTCCCAGAGCTTTGAGGTGGTCGCGGATGGCGTCGCTGGCCGCCCAGTCCTTCGCCGCCTTGGCCTTGGCGCGTTCCTCAAGCACCATGTCCATCAGTCCGGAGACAATCTCCTGACCTTTGCCGGATTCGGCGGCGGACTCGTCCTTCAGGCCGAGGACACCGAACACGATGTCATCAAAAAGCTGCGTCAGAGTCTCCAAATCACCCTTGCTCAGTTTTAGTTCTCCAGCCTTGGCGGAGTTGACAAGGCGTACCGCGTCGAAGATGTGCGACAGTGCGATCGGCGTGTTGATGTCGTCACAAAGCGCCTCATAGACAGCATTGAATATTCCCTTGACCTCCTCGGAAGTGGCCGTGCAGGTGTCAGGAGCAATGGCTGTGATGAACTCGCCGTACTGCATCGCATCCACAGGATCGCCTTCCGTGCCCTTGGCGGTGTCGGCGATCCCAGCCGCCGAAGCCAGCGTCCGGAGATCCTTCGCGGCCTGCATAACCCTCTTCAGGCCTTTCTCGGCGGCCTGCAGTGCCTCGTTGCTGAAATCCAGCGTGCTGCGGTAGTGCGCCTGGAGGATGAAGAAGCGGACGGTCATCGGGGAATATGCCTGCGCGAGTTTCTCGTGCTGTCCGCTGAACAGCTGCGGCAGGGTGATGAAATTGCCCAGGGATTTGCCCATCTTCTGGCCGTTGATCGTGATCATGTTGTTGTGGACCCAGTAGTGGACACCCTGTGTGTGGCGGCTGGCCACATTCTGGGCGATCTCGCACTCGTGGTGAGGGAACATCAGATCCATTCCGCCGCCGTGGATGTCGAACTCGTTGCCGAGGTATTTCTCCCCCATCACGGAGCACTCCAGGTGCCATCCCGGGAATCCCTCGCTCCAAGGACTCGGCCAGTGCATTATGTGTTCTGGCTCGGCCTTCTTCCAAAGGGCGAAATCGTACGGAGCCTTCTTGTCGCTCTGTCCGTCAAGTGTGCGTGTTCCTTCACGGGTGTCGTCCAGAGTGCGCCCGGAAAGGATTCCGTAGTGGTGATCCTTGTTGTATTTCTCCACGTCAAAGTACACGGATCCGTTGGAGATGTAGGCGTAGCCTGCGTCCAGAATCTTCTTGACGGTCTCGATCTGCTCGATGATGTGTCCCGAGGCTCTCGGCTCGATTGATGGCGGCGCCACGTTCAGCAGGCGCATCGCCTCGTGGTAGCGGAACGTGTAGGTCTGCACAACCTCCATAGGCTCAAGCTGTTCCAGTCTTGCCTTCTTTGAGATCTTGTCCTCTCCCTCGTCGGCGTCGTGCTCAAGGTGTCCCACGTCGGTGATGTTCCGCACGTAGCGGACCTTGTAGCCAAGATGCCTGAGCAGTTTGAAAAGGACATCGTAGGTTACTCCCGGACGGGCGTGTCCGAGGTGAGCCTCTCCGTAGACCGTAGGCCCGCAGACGTACATTCCAACGTGTCCCGGCTGTATCGGCTTGAAAAGCTCTTTCGTTCGAGTAAGAGTATTTGTCAGAAATAAAGGTCTCATATTCAGAAATATTAATGTTATTTTACCGCTCTTGCGTAGAGTTCGTACGCCACTCCGAAGTTTATGCTCCATGCGTTGCATGGTGAAGGCAGACTGGTTCTGGCCGCATATAGCCTGAACCTGATGTTGGATTCGGCGTAAACTTTATCGTATGACAGTCTGGTGTAGTACCTTCTGATTTTCCAGTCGAAATCAACACCGGCCAGCATTCTGAATCCAGCCATCTCCTCGTTCTTTTTGCCTTCGGCGGCATCATCGTTGAATCTGTCAATGAATCCGACTCCGATTCCGGCCATCGGGGTAATGGTGACCCTTTTGTTGTCGATTACCGCATAACCGAATGTCTGGTTGATGCTTCCGCCGTTGAAACCGTCTCCTTCCCTCCAGTTGTAGTCTGCTTTTGAGTAAGGGAAATCTTTCTTGTAATCCCCTCCGATGCCAAGCAGCCCGTCAAGGTTGAACCTGAAACGTGACAGGGACATCTCAAAACCCCACGTCATTCCTCCCAGAGGTGTGAGGTAGTCGGTGCTTTGGCCGAAGAAGAACTCGCTGCCTATTCCGACTCTGACACCTAATCCGAACTTCCGGAAGCGGATGTCTGGTTCTGAGTCTATGAGGACATATTCATCAAGCGCCTTGCTGATTCTGGAACGGTACTGATTGACCACTGTGGTGTCCTGCCCCATTCTGGATGCGGCTTTGAACTCGTTGAGGGCGTTCGTGCCGACGTTGTTGTAGAAGTTTGCAAGAGTCAGGAAGTTCGTGCTTGAGGTGTCAGCCTCGTTCTGGAACTTCCTGCGCGTGAGTTCGATGATGTCAAAGGAGACCTGCATGTACTTCAGTGTCGCCGGAGTGTCGTAACCGGTTCTTATCCAAGAGTTCACATTGTCCATGTAGGCTTCCGTGGCGTCTCTGTGGTACACGAGGTTGCCGTATCTCTTTTTCTCGACGTTCCATCTGATGCCGTAGGTGAGCAGACAGGATTCATTGTCGTTGATAGTCCACATGTCCCGTACCAGAAAATCCTGTAGAGTCAGGGGACCCTCATCCCACTTGCGGATGCTGGACTGGTCGTCCTGCGCTTTCAATGCAAATGTGGATGCGGCCAGAACGCAGATGGTTACAAGACTATGTCGGCTCATTTTAAGCATATTTCAAAAGTCAGGTTCGACTTTTACCGGTCAGACGCTCGTAGACCGTCCTGTAGGCTTCGCCGACATGGCCGTTGTCCTTGCGGAAGCGGTCCTTGTCGAGGCGGTCTCCCGTGGCGATGTCCCAGAAGCGGGTGCTGTCCGGAGTGATGTCGTCGCTCATCACGAGCCGTCCGTCCGACAGGTGGCCAAACTCGATCTTGAAGTCCACCAGCGTGATACCGATCTCCTTGAAGACCGGGGTCAGGATGCTGTTGACCTGCTTTGTCAATGAATATATCCGTTCAAGTTCTTCCTTGCTCACGAGGCCGAGGGCGACGGCGTGGTAGTCGTTGATGATCGGGTCGCAGAGGATGTCCGACTTGTAGCAGAGGTCGTAGACCGGCTCCTTCGGGATGATACCTTCCTCCAGTCCCAGTCTCTGTGCCATCGAGCCGGCGATCACATTCCTGACGATCACCTCCATCGGGATCACTTGTGATTTCCAGCAAAGCTGCTCAGTGTCAGAGATCTGCTCGATGAAGTGCGTAGGCACTCCTCCCTTCTGCAGCAGTCTGGAGATCTCGCAGGAGATTCCGTTGCAGTAGACACCCTTGTCCTTGATCACCGCCTTCTTGATCTTGTTGAACGCCGTGATCTCATCCGTGAAATGTATGATCACCTTCTGCGGGTCGTCCGTCTCGAAGATCTTGATGGACACCCCATCGTGAATGATATTCCTCTTCATTTATTATATAATATATTCTTTTGCCGCGGTTGCCATATGTCGCTTCGGCGACCGACGCTCCGCGCCCTGTACGGGTAAAGGGTCGCCGAAGCGACATATGGCAACCGCTCTCCATGCCTTGTACGTGTAAAGGTATCGCTGAAGCGACATATGGCAACCGCTTTCCGCGCCTTCTACTATGCAGCTTCAGCAAAATAACTACCCGATAAAATACCTGACGGCGTTCTCGAACAGCGGCTGCTCGAGGTCGGCCTCTATGTTCTTCAACAGGTTCCTCTCGTACCTCTCGCTGTGACCCATCTTCCCCAGAATCTGACCGTTACGGCTGATGATGCCCTCGATCGCATAGTAAGACCCGTTCGGATTGTAAGGCGACTCCATAGTCGGTTCATCCGTCAGCGGATCAACGTACTGGAACGCCACTTGACCGTTGGCGAACAACTCCCTGGCCAACTCCTCGCTCACAACAAACTTGCCCTCACCATGGCTCACCGGAATAGCATATTCATCCCCGATCGCCATCCCCTTGAGCCAAGGAGAGTTTGTGGAAGCCACACGGGTCGTCACCATCTGCGAGATGTGCCTGTTGATGTCATTGCGGAACAGAGTAGGGGAGTCTTTGGTCACCTTCCCGAGCTCACCGTAAGGCAGCAGACCCGACTTCACAAGTGCCTGGAAACCATTGCATATTCCTAAAATCAGACCACCACGGGACAGCAGTCCCTCGATCGCCTCCGCGATGTCCTTGTTGTTCAGTACATTGGCGATGAATTTGCCGCTTCCGTCCGGCTCGTCACCGGCCGAGAAGCCACCGCTGAGCATCAGGATCTGACAATCCTCGATGTTCTTCTTCATCTGGGCGATTGACTCGAACACATCCTTGTCCGAAAGGTTGCGGAACACGGAAGTGCGGATCTCGGCTCCCGCCTTGCGGAAAGCTTTCGCCGAATCGTAGTCGCAGTTTGTGCCCGGGAACACCGGAAGGTAGGTGATAACCTTATCGACCTTCGGTCCCTTATATTCAAGATCCGCCTTCTTTGCCTTGAACGGCTTCACACCCTCCATGCCCTTAGGCAGCAGCCTCTTGAAGTCTGGCTTGCTGACTGCGGGGTAAACCTTCTCGAAGAGGGACGCGTTGAAATCCATCAGCTCGAAGATGGACAGCTTGGTGCCGTTCACGCGGACATTGCCGTCCTCGCCCGAAGTCACCATTCCGATCTCGATGGCGTTCTCGAAGTCAAGCGCGCTCCCGTCGGTCTCCACCACGATGGAACCGTAGCTTAGATTGAACAGCTCGTCCTCCGAAAGGTTGACGTCGAACCCGAACGCGTTGCCGAAGCTCATCTTGCAAAGCGCCTCTGCCACTCCACCGAATCCTACCGCCCAACCGGCCACGATCGTGCCGTCCTCTATCTTTTCCTGAATATGATTCCAGTTCCTCTTGAGCTGCTCCGTGTCAGGCATCCTGTCAGCGAGCGGAGTATGCTTCACGAGGTAGAGGCGGTCTCCCTCCCATTTGAGTTCCGGAGAGATCACCTTGTCAGCCTTTACCGGAGTGATACCGAACGCGATAAGGGTCGGCGGTACGTGGATTGTCCCGTCCTCGGTCTCGAAGGATCCGCTCATCGAATCCTTGCCTCCAATGGAAGCCAGCCCAAGCTCCTTCTGCATCTTCAGAGCGCCGAGCAGAGCCGCCGTCGGCTTGCCCCATACCTTCGGGTCGGCGGTCATCCTCTCGAAATATTCCTGGCAGGAGAATCTCATCGTCTCCCAATGGCCGCCGGCGGCGACGACCTTGCTGCAAGCCTCGATGAATGAATATGCCGCACCGTGGTAAGGGCTCCAGTCGCAGATGTCAGGGTTAAAGCCGAACGCCATCATGCTGGCTGTGTCGGTATAACCCTTGACCGGAAGTTTCTGCACTGAGACCTGGGTCTCGGTGGTCTGTAGCTCGCCTCCGAACGGCATCAGCACGGTGGAACGGCCGATGGTGGAGTCGAACATCTCTATAAGGCCTTTCTGGCAGGTCACGTTCGGATCCTGCAGGTTGGCGAACATTCTCTCTTTCAGGTTCTTGCCCGGAACGTCGCGGAAGAACGGATCCCTGTCCTCGACCGCTCCGATAGTGGCCTTTGAATAATGCTTCGCACCGGCGCTGTCGATGAACGCTCTGGTGAGATCCACAACGACCTTGTCGCCGTAGAACATCCTCATTCTGGCGGTGTCGGTGACCTCGGCCACGTGCGTCACCTCGATATTCTCTGAATGGCAAAGCGCCTTGAATTCCTCCTCGTCCTTGGCTTCCACTACGACGGCCATACGCTCCTGGGACTCGCTGATGGCCAGTTCCGTGGAGTTCATTCCGCTGTATTTCACCGGAACACGGTCAAGGTAGATGTCCAGCCCGTCGGCAAGCTCACCGATGGCGACACTCACTCCGCCGGCTCCGAAGTCATTCGATTTCTTTATCAGTCTCGTGACCTCAGGCCTTCTGAAAAGCCTTTCCAACTTTCTCTCCTCCGGAGCGTTACCCTTCTGGACCTCACTTCCGCAAGTCTCAAGGGACTCCTCTGTGTGTTCCTTTGAGGAACCTGTCGCACCGCCGATTCCGTCGCGTCCGGTACGTCCGCCGATCATCAGCACGACATCCCCGGCCTTAGGGCTTTCCCTTCTCACGTCCCCGGCCTTCACCGCTCCGACAACCGCTCCGACCTCCATTCTCTTGGCCGTGTAGCCCTCGTGGTAGATCTCGCGGACGTGGGTTGTCGCAAGACCGATCTGATTGCCGTAGGAGGAATATCCCTGGGCGGCCTTCCTGGTGATGACCTTCTGCGGGAGCTTGCCCGGAAGTGTCTCGCTGACAGGTTTGTAGATGTCGCCGGCACCGGTGACACGCATTGCCTGATAGACGTAGGAGCGTCCTGAGAGCGGATCCCTGATGGCTCCGCCCAGGCAGGTGGCGGCCCCGCCGAACGGCTCGATCTCCGTAGGGTGGTTGTGGGTCTCGTTCTTGAACATCAGCAGCCATCTCTCGGTCTGCCCGTCCACATCCACATCTATGAATATGCTGCACGCATTGTTCTCCTCGCTGACCTCCAAGTCGTCCAGCAAACCGTTCTTCCTGAGGTATTTCGCCCCGATTGTGGCCATATCCATCAGGTTCAGTCCCTTCTTCTCGCGGCCTGTTTCCGAGCGCATCCTCAGGTACAGGGCCATCGTCCCGTCGATGTCCTCCTTGATGAAGGAATCCTCCACGTCGATGCTTTCCAATTCCGTCGTGAATGTCGTGTGGCGGCAGTGGTCGCTCCAGTAGGTGTCCAGAATCCTGAGTTCGGTCTCGTTCGGATCCCTGCCTTCCTCGGTGAAATATTTCACAACCTCGGCGAGGTCGTCGGCGTTCATCGCAAGGCCCATCTTTTTGCAATATGCTTTCAGATCGTCCCCGCTCATATTCCTGAATCCCTCCAGCACGGGAACCGGCTTGACCGCCGCGTGTTCCGTGTCGGCCAGTTTGCTCAGGTCTTTCGCGCGGGACTCCACCGGATTGATGTAGTAGTGGCGGATCTTCTCAAGCGTCTCCTCGGAGGCGTCGGAGTCCACGATCAGAAGTTTGGAACTCTTTATGCTGATCCGCGCCGTGGGGTCGATCAGGTGCACGCAGTCCACAGCCGAGGCCGCCCTCTGGTCGAACTGGCCGGGCAGGTACTCCACTGCGATGTACTTCGCTCCGTCCAGATCGATCGAATCTGTGACAGAGTCGGTCACAATCTCTCCGAAGACGCTGTAGCGGCTCTTCTCCAGAAGATCGGGCGTGAATCCGAACAAGTCGTAAACATTAAGCAGCCGAAGCGTTTTCAGCTCCAGCTGCAGGTTCTCGTTGAGTTCCCCCAGGAGGCTCTTTGCCTCCACCTGGAACTCCGGGTGTTTCTCCACGAAAATGCGGTAATCGGACATCTTGCAAGTTTTATATAAGACCAACGCAAAGTTAACCTTTTCGGGTCACATTTACAAAATCAATTATCTTGTCCTAGCCAGGAAAAATCATTAGATATAAGTAGTTCCTCTTTTCTGATAAGATGTGTTGTCTGCATAGGTACTGACATGTATGGGAGTGAGCACCTGAAAGCCATCTCCTTGACTTCATCAACGCAGTCGTAGGTCATAAGGTAATTTCCTTGGATTCTTGCAACCATATCGAAAAGCATTTCATGATTTACTTCATGGTGCGTATATAATCTGTGTCCAGCCACAGTGTATGGGGGGTCAATGAAAAATGCCGCCTTGGGGTTTTGAATATGTTGCTGAATTATTTTGAAAGCATCGGTCTGATGGAATTCAATCCTTCCAGATAGCTCTTGGATCGCCCGGATTCTTCTCGCAAGAGTCTCTGGGTACCATCTGGAGAATATTCCTTTACCCTTCTCTCCATTCTTCATCACTCCGGAACCTTTTGCAAGGATCCCCCCGTGGCAAGTCCTGTTCCTGAGCAGTGTGGCGAAAGCCAGATCTCTTTCACTTTTATCTCCTTTTGACAATGCAGCCTGGAGTTCATCATATTCTGGCTTGAATGTCAGGATTTTACTGATAAGCCAGCCACAATTTTCATTGAGCATTGTCTTCCAAACGGCAGCAACACCTTCATCGATTTCAGAGAATACCACCTTTCTAAAATAACCTTCGGACACCGCGGTCAATCCGGTTATACCTCCTCCACAGAATGGTTCGATCAATGTGTCACACATTGAACTGTGCCTGAACCATTTTCTGGATGTTGGTACAAGCCAGGTTTTACCACCGGGATACCTGAAAGGACTTCGTTGCGGAACAGAAGAGACATTCACTACCTTTTCCTTTTCCTGTATAACATTCCCGAATAGATCGAGGTTAACAACACTTTGCATGCTCATTCGTTAATGTCGTTGGGTGATTCGAGGATAGTTTGCGGATTGTCAGGAGATACAGATATCGGTTTTCTTGTAGCGAGTTTCTTTTGAAGTGTCCCGAGGAACACGTCTATATCACCCGGTCTTGGAGAAATCACTGTGTTTAATGCTGAATCGTATTCTGTGTAGACCGTTCTAGATAAGGCGAGATGATAAGTGTCAGTATGTTTATCATGATCCAAGCGGTAGAGGAACCAAGCGATGTCCGCTTTGGCTTCGGTGCATACCGGAATCTCTGGTAATGTGGAAAAAAACTCTTCTTGTATGACGATGCATTGTTTCTTGCCCCAAGACTTGAAAATTCCTCCTTTTGAAAGCATTTGTGGAATAAGTCTTTTTCTTGAAGATGAAAGATAGTCAGGATGCGGATAGTTCTCTCCGTCCCATTTGAAATCGGGGGATGGGTTTTTGATGTAATTCTTGAATGCGTTTCTTAGATTGCCGGAAATATATACTCCTTGAACTTCCACAGAGACAAAATCTATGACGGAACCATCATCGTCAAGCCTTACGATAACATAATCTATGTTACCGGCAGGTTTCCCATCAATGTCGTTCAGTTTAACTTCAGACAGAGATGTCCACTTCGCTTCCGGGGGAAAGGCGAATCTGGCCGCGTCCTCAATAATAGACCAATCTTCACGAAATCTGACAGGACACGTTATCACACATTCTCCGTTGTGGAGAATGCTGCAGACACCTAATGGATCCTGTGCCTTGTCCTTTGTGCAATTAGGAACAATGTTGCTAAAAGGACATAGTTTATTTATTCTGAAATTATTGGCCTTTTTGCTTTGGTTGGATATCGGGAAACCAAAAACTTCAGCCAGAGGATTACTATTCATAGCACCATGTTTTGGCCAAAGTTAACCTTTTCGGGCCACATTTACAAAATATTAGTAACGTGAAAAAATAACCTGCCTCAGATTAGGAGAAGATTTTCGAGGATAGATCTATTTTCGAAGAAGGAGTGTGCCGGTGGCACATGACTGATGAGAAAACAGATATAGACCGAAAAGATTCCTTAAGATGAGGCAGGTTATTTTTTGAAGGTTACTTAGTCGAGCCAATGGGAGAAGAATCGCCAGATCTCGGAGCAGGTGTCCATGTCCTTGTCGGACCAGGAGTGGTCGCCGCCTTCGACTTTGTAGAGCCAGACTTCGGTTGGCCTGCCGCCTTTCACAGCCGGCTTGCCGGCCTTGAACTGATAGAGAGTGACCTGGTTGCGGCCTTCACGGCGTGGAAGTTCGGTGACATATTCCTCCGTGCAGCCGTTGACGGTGATGATCCTGCCGACCGCCACCGGCACGGGAATGTACGCTCCCCAGCCGCCTTTGTTCTCCGGGTCGCCGAGCCATTCGGAGATGCGGTCCTGGGTGCCGTGGACTTCCATGAAAGGAAGCGGATGCCTGTAGGAATATTCCGTCTCCATCCAACTAAATTGCAGTCCGGCGATAGAGGCCATCGCCTTGAAGGCCTTCGGGGCGCGCATCGCGATCAGGTAGATGATGTCGCCGCCGTTGGACATTCCGGTCAGGAAGGTGTTTTTGGCGCTGAGGCTGAACCTCTTCTGCAACTCTTTGGAGAGCGCGATGATGAATTTGACATCATCCGTCCTCATGCCTTCCTGGGACGGGTAGCGCACGTTCCAGCCCGGCTTGCCTTTCGGATCCTTTATTCCCTGAGGGTAGCAGACGGCAAACCCGTTCCTGTCGGCGACATCCATCATCGCTTTCTTGCCATTCTGGGCCGAGCCGCCGTAGCCGTGCAGGACGATCACAAGCGAGGCTCCTGCCTTGAGTCCTTCAGGGCGGTAGAGGTAATATTCCCGTTCAAGTCCCTGGTTCTTCATCGTGTAGCGTTCGCACCGCTCCTTGACAGAATATTCTTTGGCAGGGCTTTCGCTGGTAGCTACTGACGGTTTCTGGTCTTGACGGGCCGCGGCGGGAGGAGTCAGACTTGGCGAGACAAGGTTCATGACGGTCAGGAAGACCGCGATAATCGTAGAGGATAACATGTTGATTGACGGTGATTTTGATAATTCAAGAGGGTGGTGAAAAATCCCTGTTTCAGCCACCCTCATAGTCTTATTTAGTTACTTCAGCCTCGCCGGCTATTTGTTCTCGGCGGCCTCGACGGCCTTGAAATAGCGGTAGGAGTTGACCTTAAGCTCGCCGGCGGCAGGCTCGTCAAGCACAACGGTGCCGAACTCGTGGAGCTGGAGGGCCGACAAGGTCACATAGTGGCTTACGCAGCCCTCGATGGCCTCTCTGACCACCCTTGCCTTCTTGCTTCCGAAGGCGAGGATGAGAACCTCCTTGGCGCTGCAGACAGTGGCTACACCCACTGACATCGCGCGTTTTGGCACCAGGTTGACATCACCTCCGAAGAAGCGGGAGTTGACCTCGATCGTGTCCTGGGTAAGGGTCACCACCCTTGTCCTGGAGTTGATGGAGGAGAACGGCTCGTTGAAGGCGAGATGGCCGTCCTCGCCGACTCCGCCGAGGAACAGATCGATGCCGCCAGCCTCTATGATGGCTTTCTCGTAGTCCTCGCACTCTTTGTCGAGGTCGGCGGCGTTGCCGTTGAGGATGTGGATGTTGCCGGCAGGAATGTCAATCTTGTCGAAAAGGTTCCTGTGCATGAAGCTGTGATAGCTCTCAGGATGATTCTCCGGAATCCCGACATATTCATCCATGTTGAAGGTGATGACATTCTTGAACGAGATCTCTCCGGCGGCGCACATTCTGGCGAGTTCCGCATAGGTGTCCAGAGGGGTTGAGCCGGTCGGCAGACCGAGTACGAAAGGCTTGTCGGTCTTCTCGGCCTTGGCCTTGATCGCGGCGGCGATGTGATGTGCCGCCCAGAGTGAACCCTCTTTCTTAGTGTCTCTGATGATGACTTTCATGATTGATGCAGTTTATAAAAAATATTCTTTACTCTTGCTTTCTTGCTTTATTGAATATGTCACCGTGGGTGAGGTGACATATTCATGGATGATTGGTTATTTCAGCCGCAGGAAGACCTCGATGGCCTGGTACTCAGCCATTCCGAGTTCGTCGTAAAGCCTTGCGGTGTTCTGCGTGCGCTCCTCGGCCCTCTGCCAGAACTCCCTCGGGTCATCGCCAGGGAACGGCACGATGTCCTTCTGGGAAAGGTGGCGGAAGATCGCGTGGCGCTTCTCGATCAACTCGTCCGGGCTGATCGGAACTGCCATGTCCACTCTCCAGAGCTCCCACTCCATCCAGGCACCTCTGTAGAGCCAGATGGTGGTGTCGTTCAGCCAGTCGTTGCCCTCCTCCTTGAGCTGCTCGATGGCCTCAAGCGCGGCTTCCGTGCAGACCCTGTGCGTTCCGTGAGGGTCGGCGAGGTCACCTGCCATGTAGATCTGGTCAGGGTGGATCCTGACGATCAGCTCCTTGATAATGTCAAGGTCTTTCTGTGTGCGAGGCAGTTTCGTCACTCCGCCCGACTCGTAGAACGGCAGGTTGAGGAAGTGGACGTTGGTCTTGTCGTTGAGCCCGAAGCTTCTGTCGGCCCCTCTGGCCTCGCTGCGGCGGATGGCCGCCTTGATGGCGAGAAGCTCCTTAGGCTCAGGCTCACCAGGCTTCTTTGAGTCGATGATTTTCTTTACCTCGTCGAACCTGTCGCCGAATCCGAGCTGGTAGGCCGCGTCCATGTGCTGCAGCACCACGTCATCGTGGACGGCAAGGTCTCCGGATGTCTCGTAGGCCACGTGCACGTCGTGTCCCTGATGCACCAGTCGGATGAATGTTCCTCCCATAGAGATTACGTCATCGTCCGGGTGAGGGGAGAAGATCAGCACCTTCTTAGGGAACGGTGTGGATTTCACAGGCCTTGTCGTGTCGTCTGTGTTCGGCTTTCCTCCCGGCCAGCCGGAAATCGTGTGCTGGAACTCGTTGAACACGTCGATGTTGATCTTGTCAAACGGCCCGTAGAGATCGATGAGATCGCCGAGGAAGTTCTCCAGATAGTCCTGCTGCGTGAGCTTGAGAATAGGCTTGTGAACCTTTTGGCAGAGCCACACCACGGCTTTCCGGATCAGTTTCGGAGTCCATTCGCAAGGACCGACCTTCCAAGGGGCCACCGATCTTGTCAGAAGGGAGGCGGACATCTCGTCTGTGAAGAAGGAGATGTTGTTGTGGCTCTGGAGCCATGAGGCCGGGCAAGAGGAGTCGATGTCCTCCTCGACGATTTTATGTACGATCTTGGCCTTGTCCTCACCCCACGCCATAAGGATGATCCTGCGGGCGCTCATCATCGTCCCGATGCCCATCGTGATGGCGGCCTTAGGGGTCACGGCGATGTCGCCGTTGAAGTTGTGGGCCTGTCTCTTTCTTGAGATGTAGGAGAGCGGCACGGTGCGCGTCACGCTCTTCTCGGTGGAGCCGGCCTCGTTGAAGCCGACCTGTCCGCCTTCTCCCACGCCGATCACCAGCAGGTCAATGCCTCTGGCGATTCTGTCGAACTCGGCGCAGTAGTCGGAAATCTCCTCCTTGGAGACTGATCCGTCAGGAATATGAATGTTCTCCTTCCTGACATCGACCTGGTCAAGAAACTCGTCGTGGAGTCTGTGGTTACGGCTTTGGATGGAGTCGCTGCCGCAAGGGTAGTACTCGTCGATCGAAAACACCTCGACATTGGCGAAGGAGACTTTGCCTTCCTTGAATTGTCTGGTGAGATTGCTGTAGAGGGAAATCGGGGTCCTGCCTGTGGTAAGACCGAGTTTGAAAGGACGCGGAAGCGCCGCTTTCTCGTGATCCTTGATGGCTTTGACAACGATGTCGGCCACACGGTCGCTGCCGATTGCAGCGTCGTCAAAAATCTCGGTGTTGATCTTCTCGAAGGAGTGGAGAATGCCCTTAGGCAGGTTCTCCTCGATCAGTCCACCGTCCTTTGGTAAAGAAAAGTGTCTCATCTCTTTGAGCTTAAAGTTTCGTTAATATGATATGTTTCGTTGTCCGTTCCCGGACCAAAGCTCTATGTCATTCTCCGCAAGTCGGACGGTCGCGGATCCCGTGCCAGATACTACAAACCTTGGTGGCTGCCGGCTTAAATCGTACAAAGATAATCAGTTTTCCTCATAAGCCGAATAGATTTTCCCGAAAAAATGATGCGCGGAGAATCAGAGCGCAGACACCTTTTGTCTATCTGATCAGGAAGACCGTTCCTTCTGTGCCGTAAAATGTCCGGCAAGCAAGCATATCGCCGGACAAGTCACATCAACGGTTTGTCCGGCGGTTTGTCCGGCGGTTTGTCCGGCGGTTTGTCCGGCGGTTTGTCCGGCCAAACGGCTTTCCACCGGATAAGATGCATCGACAGCGGTGTTTATCCGGTATAAGTCTTTTTTGCCGGACATGAGGAAGTTCACGTTTTTTTCGCGTAAGCTATTGTTGAATGTTTTGGAATATCGGAGGAAATTCAGTAACTTTGCAGACCTTTGAAGCGGAAGTGCAGCGGAAGTGCGAAGTTTCCAAAGGAAAGTCTACTGCCTGAATATGCCCGAATGGCGGAATTGGTAGACGCGTTGGACTCAAAATCCAATGTCCCTTAAAGACGTGCCGGTTCGAGCCCGGCTTTGGGCACCCTACTGAAGTCTCCCTCGTTTTTGGGAGACTTCTTCTTTTTTTGTCAGATTCAACCTTACGTCTTTTGCCCAGTACCTTCGGGCGGCGGAAACGCGCGGAGGTGTCGCTCAAGCGTGCCGTGCTGCACCCTCGGGCGACGAAGATGTACGAAAGTGTCGCCCAAGCGTGTCGTGCTGCACCCTCGGGCGACGAAAAAGTGCGAAAGTGTTGCCCAAGAGAGCCGTGCTGCACCCTCGGGCGACGAAGATGTACGAAAGTGTCGCCCAAGCGTGCCGTGCTGCACCCTCGGGCGACGATAAGTGTGGTTTTCGTCGCCGAAGGGTTCCCTTCATCCATACGTCATTCTGCCCTGCACCCTCGGGCGACGAAAAAGTGCGAAAGTGTTGCCCAAGAGAGCCGTGCTGCACCCTCGGGCGACGAAGATGTACGAAAGTGTCGCCCAAGCGTGCCGTGCTGCACTCTTGGGCGACGATAAGTGTGTTTTTCGTTGCCGAAGGGTTTCCTTCATCCATACTTCATTCTGCCCTGCGCCCTTGGGCAATGGAAAGGCGCGGAAGAGTCGCCTGACTGTGCCTCGCATCACCTTCGGGTGCGGGACAGTCAGGCGTCATCGTTCCCGGAGAGCTCGGAGCCGTCCCCTGCTCCTGTCGTTGAAGGGGTTCAGGGGACCGGTCGCATGGTCGTGCGGCCATTATATCGGCCATTATATCCGGCATATTCGTTTGATATTTGGAAATTTTTATTATTTTTGTCCTGATGCCTGCCATGACGACACGTCCCGTGCCGGTGACGCAAGGCTGGAACGAGATACAGACCGAAAGGGTGACCGATGGTCGCCAAGTTATTTACCAAGGCATCGCT